>OCVV012836334.1_pt1 | contig 74046 bp, 60 predicted proteins | sample 1539721 | NCBI WGS metagenome assembly OCVV01 (sample SAMN02144230, study PRJEB22623) | gut metagenome | biome: sheep rumen | host: Ovis aries | place: New Zealand
ATTACTGCCGCAAAACGGTACAGCTTCCAAATAAGCTCTCTTGACAGCAGGAATAGAAGCCCAGTAGATTTTAATACCATCGCAATATCTGATCATAAGCCATGCTGTGATTCCTCCTAATACCGAAGCAAGCGAAGTAATAAGAGCAAACACCCATACGTCTTGTGGACTTTTTACAAAAATAAATATAAAAGGCAAACTCAGTAAGCGGAAACCAAACTGTATATAAGTCACCATCTTCATCTTCTGTAGTCCCTGATAATACCACTGAGGAAAGAGAATAAATGTCAACGTCTGCAAAAATGTTATCCAGAATACGCAAGGGGCATTACTCATGATTGGGTTGATTAACATTATAACCGCAAAACAAAGTACAGCTATCATCTCTATGTAAATCTTTGCCGTCTGCACGCACGACAAGACGCTTCTCAGGACTTGCTTATCATCGGAATGTAACGCCACCTGTTGAGCTGCAGGCAAATCAAAACCGAAGTTTACAAATGTGACAAAGAGAAACACCATAGAGGCAGCATAAGCGTAAAGTCCATATCCTTCCTGTCCCAACGTTCTTATAAGGAACGGGTAAATCAGCAGATAGAAACACATGTTTAATATCTGCAATATAGTCATAAAGAAATAATTCTCTATTACCTTACTGTTATTCTTTAATATCTTACGATTATGCAAGCTCATTTGTTTTGGTGCTTTCCTCCGCTATCATTATTTTGTTTTCGCGCTCATCATATACCACCTCTTTGTAAAGACATCTCACTATGTATACGATGAGCAGTGTCCATACTACATTCTTAAAGCTATAGAAATATGCTCCCCTACACATGAATACAGAACTGGATGTCAATATCATATATAACAGGGTACCCGTTCTATTTTTGCGTATCATGAGTTCTCTTGACTTTGCCACAAAATAGCCTAAGAAAAGAAAGAGCAGAATAACACCAACAAATCCGAACGAGAGATAAACGTCTCCTATAATGTTGGTACCTAATCCCCATGCATTAGGGTCGTCGCCAAATTCCCAATAGGTTGTCATACGCTCTGACGCCAGCATATACTCGGGAAGACCTGTCAGTTTTATAAACACAGACTGCATGAAGGGTATTGTAGCCAAAATATACGACATTGACGATATGCCGTAAGTTATCCCGTCATTCTGTACATGCGAGAATATCACATATAGGTCTCTGTTAGGAATAATGAAATCCATGAACGCACGAAACTTCTCCGCTATGGCATCGCCTCCTGCAGCATCCATAGCAGTGCCGTTGGCTCTGACAAAACCTACTATCATAAAAACGGCAATGACCACCCCGCCCGCCATTACGATGCGAGACAAGCGCAGGTTCTTTTTATAACAATAGTAATACATGGCTGGAATGAGAAGATTCAGCGGGAGGGTCCTCGTGCCTACTGCCAGCAACGTGACAATGATAACTGCCAACACAGCATAGACTGTTATTGAGTTTCTCTTAAAATTCGCCATCATGACAACCAAGCAAAATGTTTGAAGGAAAATCCAAACAAATCCAGATATTCCAGGAAAGGATTCGTTTTCTCCTTCATGATAAGCCATTCTGAAAAAAGTCAGTCCGCCAGAGACAACGAAAATACCGAAGAGCACTACACAGACAAGCGTCACCATACGCACCTGCTTCTCAGTGAGAATTTCTGCTATCTCGCGGTTCTCCACTGTAACATCGCTGGTACTGAGAGTTGTTGGAACTGCATTGTTGAGAATGTAAATATATCCTACGCCATAACATGCATAGGCCACATTGGCCAAAGCTGTTCCCTGTGATACTACCTCGTAATTATACAGTGGAATAGACAGTATCAAGAAATCAGGGAAAAATGGGGATATAAATATGGGGTAGAGATATGTGACAAGGAAAAATGCTATTGTAAAGAAAATGTTGAATCCTATTTTCTCATACCTGAGGTCTTTTACATATATGTACGCGGCATTGGCAATGAATATGATGAAAAGCACCCAACAGTAAGTACCCGAAAAATATTCAGGTGCATAGGCATACAATACAAGCGATATGATGAGAAACAGTTTTTCCATTAAAAGAATATTGCCTTTATGTCATGTCTCAGTATCACAAAGGTTGTTATAAAGAAGGCCAGAAACACACACAACACAGCACTGCTGACCCTCTTGGGACCTGTGGGTTTTGTAGGCACTGACGCACTTTGTATGGTGGTAAATGCAGGTATGGACTCCTGTAACTTTGCCTGCGCCATCTGCATCTGCGTGTTCAGCGAGGTATACATATTGTATTTCAACTGCATATCATTTTCCATATCCGCAACTTTTGACTTATAGCTTTCAAGCAGCACATCCATATTGGCATCAGAATAGGAACCGTACAGTTGACGCGCCTTTTCATATTTCTGTTTTGCTTCGCCACATAGTTTCTTGAAGTACTCGTAGTCAATGCGAGCTTTCTTAGTGCGATAGTCCACTATGAATTCTTGTAGTTTCTTGCATGTCTGGTCAGCAATAGTGGCACATACCACGGGATCCTGATCTTTCACGACTATAGTAACCATGTCGGTTTTTCTGTCTACCGAACATGATATATTATCCCTAATATTGTCAAAGATATCCTTTTGGTCTTTAGTCAACTTGAAGATGTTGAGTCCCTTTGCCTCGTCACCACTTTTTTCTTTGTTTTTTGAAAAGAAACCGACTATGCCTTTTATTGCTGCAGACCACCAAGCAGTCTCTTGCTTGTCTCTCATATAGGTGTAATAGTCGCACTTTACATCCTTCGTGCTATTTTCCACCTCTACAGTCATCAATTTTATCAGGAAGTCATTTGAGCCTAGCAGATTAGGATATATCTCAGTATTAATGGCGTCGATATTTGAGCCGAATTTACCCAAAGAGCCCAACCCTACCATTGAGGCCATAGAACCTAATGATCCACTTGAGGACAGGCCTGAGGACTCAGGGGCAAGACAGACTTCACTGACGTAATATCTCGGAACAGAGCATACCATTAGATAAGAAATTATAAAAGTACAGACAGTAACGATGCCATATACTTTCTTATAACGTAGCATTTTCTTCAGCATTCCCTCTAATGCTGTCATTGTATTCTTATTGTTCATTGCTTTATTTTGCGGTTTCTTTGTAATCTACTCAAAATAGAACGATAGGACGAACATTTTGCTCTTTACTCTGTCAACTGCGGCGGCGTAAGGCATAAGGTCGGCATCGCGCATGGTCTTCTGGTGCTCGGTGCTGAGTGAGTTGGTCAGGCCAATCATGAATTTCAGTTCCGGACGTAGTTTGAAGAACGGCAGGTAGAAGTCGCAGCCCATGCCTATTTCAAAGAATACGTCGTAACCCTTCAGCTGTACGTAGTCGCTTTTCTTTGATGACAGGTTGAAGACGGGTGCCAGGCCTGCCATGACGTATGGACGGTGGTTGTTGAAACGCTTGGCAGCGAAGATAAGGTCGCAGTCGGCTCCGACATATACGGTCTTCAATGACTGTTTCTCTTCTACGGTGTAGCCCAGTTCGGCTGTCTTCGTGAAGTTGCGGAATGTCAGTTGGCGCGTGCCGAAGTACAGCTGTGGAGCGAAGCGGAAGGCGAAGAACTCATTTATGCGGGCCTCTGCCAGTACACCCACGTTGAAGCCTGGATCCCAGTTGTTCTGGTCAACGGTGACGAGTGACTCAATCTCTGTCTCATCCTTGAGCGTCAGGGTCTGCTGCCCGACGTTGCGCAGTTTCATGTCCATCATATTTGTACCCACTACAATGCCGAAGTGCAGCGGACGCAGGTCAGTATATGGACGATTCTGCACTGTGCGCTCCTGCGCTGCTGACATCAGCGGCAGCAAACACATTATTATATATATATAGCGTTGTAATGAATTCATGATGTATGTTTGTACTATATTTAACGCATATAGTTTGAAAAAATTGTATAAAGTGATGAAAATACTTAAAAAATAGTAGAAAAAACATTTTTTTTTAAAAAAATATACCTAAAATTAGGTAGATTAAAATCTTTTTTTTACCTTTGCAGTATCAAAACAACGTTTTTTGATACCTAAAAATGTGTAGAGACAAGTTAGACAGCTTGTAATGCAATAACAAAAACATTATAAACTTTTATCTTAAAAGAAAGGAAACATTATGGCTTACGTAATTAGTGACGACTGCATCGCATGTGGAACATGTATCAGTGAGTGCCCAGTAGAGGCAATTTCAGAGGGCGATATCTATAAGATTGACCCTGATGCCTGCACCGAGTGTGGCACATGCGCAAGTGTTTGCCCTAACGAGGCTATTAGCCTTCCGTAATGACATGAGAATCGGATGAATGTCCGTGGAGTTTGAAAACATCATGAGCGGTGCCACGTTGGTGGTACCGCTTTTTTTAGGCCTATGAATAACGTACCTATAAAACTTGAGAATTTCCGTAGCGAATATTCCGAGCAGGGCTTGCGTGACAAACTCATGCGCATTGCCCGCAAGGCAGGGGCAAAGGTGGTGTATGCTGTGCTCGTGGCTTATTATGCCGTACAGTCAGATGCCCTGTCGTTTTCTGATAAAGCCAAGCTCTACGGAGCGTTGGGCTACTTCATACTGCCCGTGGACCTCATACCCGATACTATCCTTGCCATGGGATATACGGATGATATGGCGGCACTGCTATATGTGCTCCGTACCGTGAGCACAAACATTACCCCCGAGACGAAGCGCAAAGCAGAGCAGAAACTGCGCGAATGGTTCGGCAGCGAGGACGTCAGCGACGCTTCTCTTTCCTCACTCTAGTCTTAGGTATGAACAAACCGGTATGTGCGGTTTCGAGTATGTAGTACTGCTCGTTTTCGCTGAATTTGTCAGCCAGTATCATACCGCTCCGGGCATAGCACAAGGCTTTGTCGTAGCGGTAATCGTCATCGCCGTCGGCCATCGACTCTACGTATATAGGCGTGAGTCCGTCGGCTATGAGGCGGTATTCCCCCTTGCCGGTGTACCAGTCTTGGGTGTCAAGGAAGTTGGAGTTTGAGTAGCCGTATGTCTTGTTATGGCCCACGCATACCCACTTCTGCGTTTTTTCCTCCAGAAGCACGGCGGTTCCCAGTCCCTCGAAAAAATATATTTCGCCTACGGCGTTTGCCTTTACCGTAGGTTGCTGGCGTATCTTAACCATTGGGTCGTCAGACCTTAGCGTGGCATCGTTGGGCCTGACGAGGGTCAGCACCTTGGTCTTGGCCTGTACTATACCGTTGTTGAGCGTATGCTTCTGCGCAGAGATTACAGTCAGGCACAACATAAGTATCGTTGTGCATAATGTCCTTTTCATTTTCATTTCCTTATTATTTGTGTAGATACCTCGCATATTCCGATGCTGCAAGCAGGAAAGCCCCTGTGCCGAAGTTAGCCTGCGAGTGTTGGTTGACCACCTGTCCGGGTATGGCTTTCTCGCCTATTGGCTGCACGTAGCCAATGGTGTTGTCCTTCTGCAGTGCGGTGGTTTCCAGATAGTGCCATGCCTTGAGAGCGGCTTTCTTGTACTTCTTGGGCAGCACGCCGTTGTTTACTCCCCAGAAGAGAGAGTAGCACATCAGTGCCGTGCCGCTTGTCTCGAAGCCCGGTGCCTGCTCAGGGTCGAGCATAGAGCGCGTCCAGTGGCCTTCTTTCTGCTGACAGGCAACCACGGCTTCCGCCATCCTCACGTAGTACTGGCGTATCTCCGCTACGCGGGCGTCGTCAGCCCCCAGCTCGCCCAGCACCTTTGCAAAGGCAGCCATCACCCAACCGTCGCCGCGAGCCCAGAAGTCTTTTTTGCCCTTGGCGGTGGCGTGCTTCGGATATACGTATTTCCCGTCGCGGAAGTATAGTCCTGTTTCCTTGTCATACATTATGCTGTTGGCATAATGCCAGTTGTCTATCATTTTTGTAAGGAACACCTCGTCGCCTGTCATGCCATACATCTTTGCCATCACTGGCATCACCATGTAGAGAGCATCAGCCCACCACCAGTAGTCCGTCTCGCCGCTCTTTGCTTCGTAGCTCATCACCTGGTATGTGCGGCTTAGTTGTGGAAACGGTGATTCTTCCGTCCCGTGCAGGCGCATCAGGTCGATATATGTCTGGAAGCATATCTGCCAGTCGCCGAAGAGCACATACTCCGGCTTCTCACCGTAGTTTTTGTATTTCCACTTCTTCGGGTCTTCCTCCGTGGCTCCGTACCATTGGTTTTGCTCTGCCCATGCGTAGGAGTAGTCATAAAACTGTCGTGCGGTGGCGGTGTCGCCCATTTCCCGCAGCAGCTTTACGGTTTCCATATTGCCGGTATGATACACGGCATTGTCCCAGAAGGCACTCAGTCCCTTCTTCGTACCGCCATATTCCGGTGCGCCGTGAGCCTGTTGCCATGCGGTGTTTACGCGGCAGATGATACTGGTTATGTCTTTGGCTTTCCTTGCCTGCGTCGTAACCGCTGCAAGGAGCAATACGATGATTGTTATTTGTTTTTGTGCGTTCATAAGATACAATATTCGTGCTATCCCTCTCAATATACAGATTTTCATTGTTGCCTAACGAAATGTGCGCCTCATGTAACTCTGTTTTCTCATAGTGCAAAGGTAAATAATTTCTTACATATTGTATCGCTAATTTATGTTAAACAATGCTAAAGATGCTAAATAATACTCTTTTTTTCGAGGAATAATGATTACCTTTGCTAATCATTAAAAAATAATATTTTCTGAGGGTCTCGGCAGTGGCATCGTAATCTCTATCTGATTACTGTGTAATAGCTATGTGATTGCCTTGTAATCTCTATCTGATTACCGTGTAATCGCTATGTGATTACAGGTGCTACCTCTAAGCCATTGCACATCAGATTGATAACTTTCGATTGACAAGCCTTTTGCCAGTGCAAACTGCCAGAAAAGCCAACGACTAACAACCACAATGTGCTAAACTACTATTATTCAAGGGATTAAACTTAATAAAAATCATAAAAAAAACTATCATGAGAAAACTTTACTCTCTATTATTATTGTGCCTCATCGGCACGGTAAGTGCGTGGGCGGAGACAGAAACCGTCACTGTTGCCACGTGGGATTTTACAGGACAAACGACTGCAACTAACCTCACTGCTGGAACAGCGTCAATAACCGAAAATAACACTTCATGTACTGAGGCTTCTGCTCCCGAATGTTGCGCCGGACTCTATTTCCAAAATCCAACTAAATGGAAAAGTTACGCATCAAAAGAAAATGGTATTAGAAACGTTGATAGTGGAGACCGAATGTGCATTGTGCCTGGTTTGAAGGCAAATGATGTTATTACAATTACTTGTAATGGCACTGATGCTATAAACACTACGAAATACACTGGTACTGCAAACAGTGATAAAACACAGATTACATTTACAATGGAAGCGGATGGAAACTTCTATTTTAAAATAGTAAAAGCAGGAGGAAAAATTGCTGGTGTATCAGTATGGCCTACAATAAATTCAATTGTAGTAACGAGAGAAGTGGAAGCCGGCACATGCGAAAATCCAACGTATAAGATTTCTGGCGTGGATGGAGCTGCACGTAAGTTCACTTTAGCATGTACCACAGCAAATTCAACCCTGTATTATTCTACAACAGAACTTGAGGCAGGCGCAGAGGGATGGACAAAATATACTGGTGAAGCAACTACGAGTGCAGGAACCATCTATGCCTATGCAAGCGCAGGCGATGCAAACTCTGAGGTAATCAGCTTCGCTACAGGCGCGGGTTCAGAAATAACACTGAACGCTCCTTATGCGAACAAAACCGCATACGCTGACGGCTCATATACCGTAAGCATCGGTTCTGACCAGTCAACTCTTTCCATTGTGCCAAGTACTGTTAATTACTATTACTCAATCGATGGGGGTGCGGAGGCACAAGGAACAAGTGTTAACGTACCTGCAGGTAAGACTCTGACCGTATATGCAGCAGCAGATGGATATACGAATTCTGCTAATACAGTATGCGAAACATCTGTAAGACCAACCAGATTGGTTAAAGTTTGGAATCAGGACTATACAACCGTCACACAGGCTACTGGTACTGGCGCATGCGAAGTGACTATTGATGAAACGGCAGCTTTCACCGTAGGAGAGCGTAGCTTCTACAATATTACGGGTTACAAAGCTAACAATGAAAACGTTACAGCAGAATTAAACCCTAACGTAGGTATAAACACAGCAAGCCATTTCTATCTGCGTTGTAACAGTGGCAATAGCGGAATACTGAAAAATGCCAATAATGGCGGCACAACAGGCTATATCGGTATTCAAAATCTTACACCAGGTCAATACATAATTATCACAACAAATAGCAACCCACTCTCTGCCACAGAAGGATGTACCGACAATTTGGGAATGAATACCACTTCCGAGTACATATTCCAAGCTACGGCTACAGAGGCTTCAATCTTCTTCCAGCATGGTACATATAATTATGTAAAGACTATTACTGTTTACAATCCTACCGAAGACATCACTATCAACTCAACAGGCGTGTCTTCTTACGTTACAACATACGCACTGGACTTCTCTGACGTAGAAGGACTGACAGCAATGATTGCAGAAGATGAGACAGAGGAACAGATAATACTGCGTAAGGTTACGGAAGTGCCTGCCGGCACTGCTATCATCGTGCGTGGTACTCCTGATCAGACTTATACCGTGCCTGCCGGCTCATGCACCGAACTGGAAGGTAACCTCCTGCAGGGTTCTGTAACTCAGGGCTTCGACGTGAGCACTGCCACAATGCCTGTATATGCACTGAAGAACAGTGATGGCGAATTCCATCACGTAGCGAGCACAGTTGTTATACCTGCAAAGAAGGCTTACCTTATTTCTCATTTCGACAATGCCGCAAGCGCTAAGGGATTTAAAGTGCTCGGTGAGGAAGGAGAAGAGGCTACGGCTGTAAGCACAGTGAGCGCCGCAGAAAGCGAGAAGTCAGCTAAGCTCTACAACGCTGCCGGTCAGCTTGTGGGCGCAGCCTACAAAGGTCTCGTGATTGACGAGAACGGTAATAAATATGTACGCTGAATAGCGACAAGAAGAAATCAAGAACGTTAAACGTAAAAATACGCAATTATAATGAAAAAGACATATATCAGCCCAGAAACCGAGAGATTGGATATGGATATGCTCTCGTTGCTTGCAGGTAGCGTAAAAGAGGGTGGCAACAACAAGAACAACGAAGAACTTATCACCGACCCTGACGAGGTAGGTGCTAAGGAGGGCAACATCTTCAGTGGCTGGGAGTAACCCCACATCGTAGATAAATAGTTTTCCCACAGATTTCTCAGATTTCACAGATAAGCTAAACGCATGATAGCAAAATCTGTGTCATCAGAGAAATCTGTGGGAAAATCTTTTTTGTGGTAAAACTCTTGTTGCGCCTCGCAATCAAGGGGTAGGAGCAAACTATACGAGTTCGATGCCGCTGTCGGTAATGCGTATGAGGCGGCGCTTGTAAAGGTCGCCCACTGCCTGCTTGTATGTGCGCTTGCTCACGCCAAACTGCTCCTGTATCTCTGCAGCATCGCTCTTGTCGTGCAGGCGGCAGCGTCCGCCTTGCGTTTCAAGATAGCGGAGAAGTCGGGCTGAGAAATCCTCTGCGTGCTGACGCCCGGTGCGCTGCAGTGCGCAGTCAACCTTTCCGTCAGGGCGTATGCGGGAAATGAAGCCCTGCACGCGGTCGCCGGTGTGGAGATTGCGGAATACCTGCGTGTCATAAAGCAGTCCGGCATACTTATTATCAATGATTACCTTAAAGCCGAGGTCAGTCTTCTGCCATATCAGCAATTCCACTTCCTGCCCCTTCTGTAGGTCGCCTGATGCAGGCTGGCGCAGGAACTTCTCCACCTTTGCCGAAGCCATGATGCGGTAGCTCTCCTCGTCAATATGTACGTGGACTATGTATGAGCGCCCCTTCTCCATGCGGCGCTTCTGTTCGCGGAACGGACAGAAGAGATCCTTCATCAGTCCCCAGTCGAGGAAAGCCCCGTATTCGTTAATCCATGCCACTTCAAGGTAGGCGAAGTCGCCCACCATGGCCTTAGGTTCGAGAGTGGTAGCGATGAGACGCTCCTCATTATCGAGGTAGAGGAACACCTCAATGTCGTCGCCCACCTCAAGGTCTTCAGGCACGTATCGCTCTGGCAGCAGAATCTTTCCGTCGTAGCCGCCTCCCTCAAGATACATGCCGAAATCTACGCGCCATGTGGCGCGAAGAACGTTTTTCTTACCTAATTTCAACGCTTCCATCTACTATATGTATTGTGCGGTCAGTGATACGTGCCAGTTCCTCGTCGTGGGTGACGATGACGAAAGTTTGACCGAACTTGTCCCGCAGGTCAAAGAATAGTTGGTGCAGTTCCTGCTTGTTCTTGGAATCAAGCGAGCCCGAAGGCTCGTCGGCAAATACCACAGCAGGATTATTGATTAAAGCGCGAGCTACCGCCACACGCTGTTTCTCACCACCGGAAAGCTCCGAAGGCTTATGGTGGGCACGATCGGCGAGACCAAGAAAACTGAGTAACTCCTTGCATCGAGCCTTAGCCTCGCTACGCTTGTTACCGGCAATGAGGGCCGGCAACATCACATTCTCCTCAGCCGTAAACTCAGGCAGCAGCTGATGAAACTGGAAGATAAAGCCTATGTTGCTATTTCGGAAATCAGCCAACTTGTTGCCCGACAAAGCCGTTACGTCAACACCGTTAATCACCACCGTGCCACCATCGGGACTGTCAAGTGTGCCCATAATCTGCAGCAGGGTGGTCTTGCCGGCACCGCTCGGACCGACGATGCTTACAACCTCGCCCTTATCTATGTGGAGGTTGATACCCTTTAGCACCTGCAGAGAACCGTAAGACTTGGTTATGTTGCTTATTGTTATCATTTTATGTTTATTAAGTGGGAAGTTTCGTCTGCAAAGGTACGAAAAAAACGAGATATAAACAAGCAAGAAGAAGAGAAAGTTTGGAAAACCACGGCAATAATACAATAACCGAAGCTGAAAAATACTCAAAAGTGAGTATTGCCCGAATAAATAAAAAATAGTAATTTTGCACTCGAAAATAATTGTCATCAGTGGATATACGTTTTTTATATGTAGGTGGGTTCTATAAATTAGCTTTGTCAGATTTTCGAGTTTGTTTCGAGGGCAGAGTGTCAGCAGATGAGGGAGCATAGCGGGCTATGTGACCGAGGATGCTGACAGTATGCACCGAAAGAAAGCGAAAAGGTGACAAAACGTCAACCCACATTTTAAGTTTAACATTACGGTGTTAATTGATAGAACCCACCTATAAATAACACAAAAATAATAGAATAGGTAAAAAGATTTAACAAATGAAGAAAACATTACTCACACTCTTTGCAGCCGTAGCCAGCACCTGCGCTATGGCACAGATGCACAACGCTCCGATGAATTTCATCGGCAATTCCACATTCTCTGCCAGCACCGCTTCGCAGGACAATGTAAAGGATACTGTCATCGTGGCAGACAACAATACCTCTGTCACACTGCCAGTCATGAACTACAAGGCAATGGGTATGACCCTGCCTTCAATAAAGTTTGTTGACCTGACGTATGAGATGTCAGGCAGCTATATGACAGGCGATTTGGCTTTCGTATGGAGTAAGGAATATGCAGACACGCTCATTACTCTTGCTGACGGCGAGACGCAGAAGCATCTGACCAACGTGTCGCTGAAGGTGAAATACACCCACGCTATTGGTCAGCTTGAGGTAGATGCCACGTTCAACTATGGTTCTATGCCTTTTGCCATCAACTACAAGCAGACAGGCTACTACACCGTAGTGCCTAACGAGTGGAACCTCGTAGGTCGTGGTACAGAGGCCAACCCTTATCGTATCTATGATGCAGCCGACTTCTATTCCATGGCTGACAACATAAATGCTACGAATGTGGGTACAGACCAGTATTTCCTTGTGATGGCTGACACTATTGATTTCGGTGGCTCTGCCGATGCGCCGGCCCTGCTGCCAAGCATAGGCAAGAAAGCCATAACAAATGTGACAACGGTGGCTTATGGCTTTAATGGCGACTTCGAAGGCAACGGTGTGGTCATAGAGGGTATCTACCACAACGAGTCTGGCAACAATGACAAGGGAAAGTTCAACAGCATATTCGCTTCTGTTGATGTGGCTGGCGTAATACGCAACATGGAGATTTCCGGGAATAACTACATTAAGTCATACAACTATGTAGCTCCTATTGCGTGTCTTTCCAAGGGACTTGTGGAGAATTGCATTAACAAGGCAGATATAACTGCGACAAACTTCGGTGCTTCCGGTATCGTGGGGCAGTTCCTGAAAGGAAAAGGTATTGTGCGTAATTGTAAGAACTATGGTAACATGACAGCCATGACTTATGCTGCAGGTATCGTAGTGGGTACTCAGAGTGGTGCTTCGGTAAGTTCTACTGCCGATGGATACGCTGGCTATATCGTAGAAGATTGCGTAAACTATGGCAACATGACTACGACAAACGGAGTTGGTTCTGCCGGTATCGTTGGCACATACAGCGGTATCGTGAGAAAGTGCGTAAACTATGGTGACTGCAACGATACTAATGGTACTGCATCTTCAAAGCAATACACTGGCGGCATAGCAAGTTGTATCTCATATCACACAGAACTTGACAGTTGCGTGAACTATGGCAATATTAGCGGTGTCAACAAAACAGGTGGTATCGTAGCTAACTTCATGAAGGGCGATGCTTCTGACTTCACTGTGACTCGTTGTGTCAACAAAGGTACTGTGACAGGTGCAAAGAATGTTGGCGGTATCGTAGGATTTGTAATGGAATCACACACAGGCACTATTACTGTTGACGAATGTGAGAACCATGGTGTAGTGACTTGTGACGATGCAGAGACAGCAGGTAATTTGCGTGGCTGCGATGCTATCGTGATGAATAGCAACTGCGTAATCGACAGCAGTCTCGCTAAGCTTTACCTTGATCCACAGTCAGAAGGAGAAGCTGACGCAGTAGAGGCTGTTGAGGCTGAGGCAGAAACTGCAGGTAAGGCTGTCAAAGTGCTGCGTGGTGGCAAACTCATCATCGTGAAGAATGGTGTGGAGTACAATGCCAGCGGTGCACAGGTGAAATAAGAAATAGCATCAACCAAGCAGACTGTTGGTTGACTACTTGAAACGAATTACTATAATTATCCATGATTTTCCATAATGGTAAGCAAGAAACTTTTATTATGAGGATTATGAATAATTATGGTAATTTGTTTATGTAAAGATAGATGTAAAAACAGATAAATGTATAAGATGAGAAAAATCTTTTCTGTACTATTACTTTCGGTCGTGGTCAGTTCCGCTTCTGCCAAGCCGTTGCCTAAGGACCCTGCGGTGCGCGAGGGACGGTTGTCGAACGGACTTACCTATTTCATACGCCACAACGACCAGACCCCAGGACAGGCCGACTTCTACATAGCGCAGCGCGTAGGCTCAATACTTGAGCAACCAGAGCAGCGCGGACTGGCACACTTCCTCGAACACATGGCCTTCAACGGCACCGAGAACTTCCCCGACGGTAACGGCGGACAGCGTGCTATCAGACAGTGGTGTGAGAGAAACGGCATAAAGTTTGGTGCCGACCTCAATGCATATACCTCTATCGACGAGACGGTATATAACATCTCCAATGCCCCAGTGACAAAGCAGGGAGTGAGCGATACCTGCCTGCTGATACTCCACGACTGGAGCCATTCGCTCCTGCTTCGCGGTGAGGAGATAGACCAGGAACGCGGAGTGATACGCGAGGAGTGGCGCACAAGGCGCGCCGGACAGGCAGTGCAGCGCATGATGGAAGATGCTACGCCAGTGATATATGCCGGCAGTAAGTATGAGGACTGTCTGCCAATAGGTCACATTGAAGTCGTGGACACCTTTCACCACGAAGTGTTGCGTGACTACTATAAGAAGTGGTATCGCCCCGACCTGCAGGCCATCATTGTAGTGGGTGACATCAACGTTGACGAGATAGAAGACAAGATACGGCAGACCTTTGCCGACATACCGGCGCCGGGTGCCGATGCCGCTGAGCGCATATACTATACCATCGGTGACAATAAGGACATGATAGTCTTCAACCGTGCCGACGATGAGCAGCCAACGGTCAATTTCACCCTGATGATGAAGCGGCAGGCTGGAGCTCGAAGCGATAAGGCCACATACGAAGCCTTTGCCGATGATTACAAGTCGCGACTGGCAATGTTCGTCCTGCGCCAACGACTGAGCGAACTGACGAAGGAGGAGCATCCCCGTGTCATGTCGGCATCATGCCGCGATGGGGCTTTCTACTACACCGATGCCGCTGAGGCTTTTACAGTCAACATTGGGCTGTTGCCCGACCGCCCGCAGCAAGGCATTGATGCAGTGATGGAGATAGTGGAGAAGGCACGTCTCTATGGTGTCACTCCTACGGAGTTTGAACACGCCAAGGAACAGTACAACGTGAACCTTGAGCATCGCCTTGACAACAAGGACAAGACACGCAACGGTGAATATGTCAACAAACTTGTGGGCCATTTCTGCAGCGCAGAGCACCTCATGTCAATCGAGCAGGAGGGCGACATAGAGCATGCGCTTATGGAGAGCGTGACGATTGACGACGTAAATGCCAAACTGCGTGAGGTAATCCACGCCCCCAATGGCGGCTATAACGAAGTGTGTATGGTATATGGTCCCACGAAGTGGAACGGACAGCCATACACCATGCCCACAGACAGCCAGTTCAAGCAGTGGATACTCGATGCTGAAAGCCGTCAGTATGACAACGACATCGTGGACAAACCCATTGACCGCACCTTTATCAAGAAACTGCCCAAGAAGGGCAAGATACTCTCTCGTGAGGACGCTGGTCACGGATATACGAAGTATGTGCTGTCAAACGGCATCAATGTCTATGCCCGCCCGTCAGAACTGGAGCCTAACCGTCTGACGATAAATATGTCACGACTGGGCGGAGAGTCGCTCTATGATGATAAGGACATACCCTCGCTCCACTATCTGGGCAGCGTGATAAAGCAGAGCGGCGCTGCCGACTTCGACTACCTTACGCTGGAGAAAAAGCGCATGGGCAAGGCATTACGCGTGACACCATTCGTCAGCGACGAGACAGAGGGTGTGAGCGGAGTATGCGCTGCCAGTGATTTCAAGACGTGGCTTGAGGTGGCTTACCTCTACCTTACCAAGCCACGCCGCGACGACAAGGTGTTCAGTAGCCTGATGGAGCGTCAGCGTTCAGTACTAAGAAACCGCACGGCATCGCCCAAGGTGATATACAACGACTCGCTGCGTGCCACTGTCTATGGCAAAACGGAGCGCACGGAACCGATGACCGAGGAGCGTCTTGCACTCGTGTCCCACGACCGCATACATGAGATATATCGCGAACGCTTCGCCAACCTCGCTGGCATGAATCTTGTAGTTACGGGTGCTATACGCGAGGATGAGTTCGAGGACCTCATCTGCCAGTATGTGGCATCGTTGCCAGGTAAACCCGCCAAGGCTTGGAATGCAGTGGGAAAGCATTGTCAGGACATACAGCGCGGTCAGCGTCTTGTGGAGTTTGAGCAGGAGCAGAAGACCCCTTCTGCATTGACCAACGTCATCTATACCGCCGATGTGGAGTATAACCTCGCCAACGAACTGCGTGCCGATATGCTGGCGCAGATTATGCGTGCCATCTATACTGAGAAGGTGCGTGAGGAGAAGGGAGGTACCTACGGCGTGAGCGTGCAGAGCCAGAACTGGCGTTTCCCGTCTGACGGTACGTCGCTGACGGTGAACTTCCGTTGTGACCCCGACAAATACAGTGAACTCCTGCCTATCATCGATGAGCAGATGCGCCTCATGGCTGCACAAGGACCTACCGACGAGCAGTTGCAGAAGGTAAAGGAATATGAGCAGAAGAACTACGACCGCGTCATACTGACCAACGGCTATTGGGAGTATATCATGCTACATCGTCTGCGCTACGGTGTTGATCTCGATGAACAGTACATGCAGATGGTCAACAATACCACACCTGCTGATATACGGGACATCTGTAAACGCTTTGTTGATAGCGGCAACCGCATACAGGTGACGATGAAAAGCCCGGCGGATAAATAAGATAAACAGGTCAGTGAGATGAGCAGAAAGAATATAGCAAACTATCAATTATTTATTCTAAAAAATAAAATGAAAAAGACAATAGCTGCCCTTGTTTGGGCTTTAGCGCTGACGCTGTCAGCACATGCTGATGACGTGATGAAGAAACAGTCTGACGGCACTTACGTAATCAACACCACTACGCTCTGCAAGGACAAAGGCTACAAATCGACTACACCAATGGAAGTGCACATCAAGGCAGGCAAGGTGGTAAAGGTTGTTTCGTTGCCTAACACCGAGTCGAAGGGCTACTATGCTAAGGTGGAGAAGAACCTGGTGAAGAAGTTTGACGGTATGAAGGTGGCAAAAGCCAAGAAACTTGCCACAGAGGCGAAGGTGGATGGTTGCACAGGAGCTACGATGAGTACCCGCTGCGTGCAGAAGAATGTGAAAGCCGCCCTCGACTATTATCAGAAGCACAAGAAGTAAGTTGTTGTTAACCTCGATATTTGGATGTAGTCAGTCTTCCATGCTTCCACTGTATGGCAGGCTGGCTACATACCTTACTATATATATAGTATGATTTGTATTTCTGAGAAAAAAGTGTTATCTTTGCATCGAAAAAAATACGGATAACATTGCTGATGCATGATACTAAGGATATATAATTTTCTCAAGACCCACAGCATACTGCGTCGCTGCTCACTGCTTGTGCTGACACTCGCATTGGCGGCTTTGCTGATGCGCCTTACATACAAAGAGGACATCTCTGACTTCCTGCCGCTTGGCACTCATGACCGCGAGATGTATGACATCTATCGCGACATATCTGGTGCAGGCAAACTTGTGGTGGTGTTTGAAAGCAACGGTAGTGCTGACAGTACCATCGAGGCGGTTGATATGTTTTGCCAGACAGTGCAACGGTTGGATACCATTGGCTGGACAGAGAGCATGACTGCCCAAATTGATATGGACAAGGTCAGCGAGTTGCAAGACTTCGTCTATAGCAATATTCCTTATTTCCTTACTACCGATGACTACCAACGTATGGACTCCATGCTTGCGCAACACGACTTCGTGGCAAAGCAGCTGGAGCAGGACAGGCAGTTGCTCCTTTTTCCATCGGGCAGTATGATGACTGACAACATAAGCCGTGACCCGCTCAGACTGTTTCAGCCCGTAATGCAACGGCTGCAAGCTATGCAGCAAGGCAATAATATGGAAATTGTTGACGGCTATGTATTCACACCCGATATGAGCCGCGCCATCGTTACGCTCGACTCGCCATTCGGTAATGCCGAGACCGACCGCAATGCACAGTTACTCTCACTCCTTGATGCCGCCATTGACACCATGCAGGCACATCACCCTGCTATTAAAGCCCACGTCAGTGGCGGTCCGCAGATTGCCGTGGGCAATGCCCGACAGATAAAGCACGACTCCATACTTGCCGTAGCGCTTGCTGCTGTCTTGATACTTGTACTGTTGCTGTGGTCATTGCGCTCGGTAAAGAGCATATTGCTCATTGTCATAAGCATAGCGTGGGGCTGGTTGTTTGCCATGGGCGGTATGGCATTGTTTGGCAATAGCGTCTCTGTCATCGTCATCGGTATATCAAGCGTCATTCTGGGCATTGCAGTAAACTACCCTTTGCACCTTGTGGTCCACACGATGCACGAGCCAGACATACGCCATACGCTGCGAGACATAGCTTCGCCGCTACTCGTTGGCAACGTGACGACGGTAGGAGCGTTTCTCGCTCTGGTGCCACTGCAATCCACGGCACTGCGTGACCTCGGTCTGTTTGCTTCACTGTTGCTTGTAGGCACGATAGCTTTCGTGTTGACTTATTTGCCTCATGCCATTGCAAGAGAAGGCAACAGCAAACCCTCATCGATGCTTCACGACAACAGAATACTGACGCGCATAGCATCAATACGTCTGGAAAACAAACGCTGGCTCGTGGCAGTGGTGTCGGTACTTACTGTGGTGTTTGGCTGGTTCAGTCTGCAGACGGAGTTTGATGCCAACATGGCTAATATCAACTATATGACTGAGGAACAGCGCGCAGATATGGAATACTTCAGTAGGATGGCAGCAGCAGATACCACCAAGGCCCGACACACGCTATATGTTGTATCGTCAGGCAAGAGCATCGACGCTGCTCTCGATACGCTGCTCTCTCGTAATATGGATATGACGAGTCACTTCCTTACGTCGCGCAGGGAGCAGGCAAGACGTCTGCAACAGTGGAAAGAGTTTATGATGAGAAACAAGAGTCTGTTCGAGCGTGAGCTTAGCAAAGAAGCAGTGAACCACGGTTTCGCAGCTGATGCCTTTGAGAAGTTCACCTCTATGTCGTCACGTGAATACACACCCAAGCCATTCAGCTTCTTCTCTCCACTCACGGAAACAGTTTTTGCTGGTAACATAAGCATCGACAGCACGGCAGCAAGATACTCTTTCGTTGACAAACTTAATGTCACCGAAGCAGAACTACCTATGCTGCGTGGCAGATACACATCGAGTTTTGACACGCGCAGCATGAATAGTGCCATGGCAAGCATGCTCACCGACAACTTCAACTATATCGGTCTCGTATGCTCCGCAATAGTGTTTCTATTCCTTTGGCTGTCATTCCGCAGCCTTTGGGTAGCCATAGTGGCCTTCGTGCCAATGGCTGTCAGTTGGATATGGATTCTGGGTATCATGGCGATAGCAGGCATAAAATTCAATATTGTCAATATCATTCTTGCCACATTCATCTTCGGTCAGGGCGACGACTACACCATATTCATCACAGAAGGTTGCCTTAGCGAGCGCCGTGGTGGCTGCGAGGTGCTAACCTCATATAAGCAAAGCATCCTGCTCTCGGCTGCCATAATGTTCATAGGCATCGGCACACTGATAACAGCGCGTCACCCTGCACTGTTCTCCCTGGCGGAGATTACTATAATAGGTATGGCGTGTGTGGTCTTCATGTCGTGGATGCTGCCACCGCTGCTGTTTAATATAGCTAACAAATTCAGTAATAATGAAAGAAAAAATACGCACAATTCTTGAGGAGAACCTGCCACTCGTCGATGTGGATTCTGATTTCCTCTTTGCCGAACTCAGTTCGCTTGACATTACGACGATAATGATGATGCTCTCTGATGAGTTTCACGTCACACTGGGCGCAGATGATGTCACTCCACGCAATTTCCGTTCTCTCGATAGCATCGTGGCACTGGTAGAAAGCAAACTCAAATGAAATCACTACTCTGCATATCACTGTTAATCTTCTGCACAGCCTCCCATGCCCAGACAGCAGACACCACCGCAAGCTACAGTCTGAAGTTGAAGGGAATAGAGGTGACTGCCCAAAGGCGTACCACTGGCAGCACCACGGCCTATGTCATTGACCGCGCCACGCTGGATCATGCACAGATGGTCAACCTGACTGGTATCACGTCACTGCTCCCGGGAGGCAAGACCGTGAATGCCACACTGATGGACGACTCCCGTCTGGCATTGCGCTCAGGCACTCAGGAGATGGGCAATGCAGCCTTCGGCACAGCCATTGAGGTTGGTGGCATGCGCCTTGACAACAATGCTATGATGGATGAGACACTGTCAGCATCCACGCGCAACATATCATCGGCCAACATAGGGTCGGTGGAAGTCATCACGGGTATAGCCAGCGTGGAATACGGCGACGTGTCAAACGGTATCGTAAGGATAAATCCCCGGCATGGTTTGTCACCATGGATTGTCGAGGGTGCCATCAATCCTTATACCCGACAGATAGCCTTGAGCAAAGGAATACGCCACTTCAACTTCTCGTTTGAGCATGCCAACTCTTTCAGCAACACGGCTTCACCGCATACTGCCTACCAGCGAAACAATATATATATAGGCTATGGCAATGCCTTTCAGTTTGCTGACGAGTCAACCCTACGGCTGCGTGCTGCCGTCACTGGCAACGTAGGCGGCTACAACTCGGAAGCTGACCCAGATGCCTTCACTGGCACATACAGCAAGGTGCGCGACAATCAGTTGCGCATAAACGGCGAGGCCGAGTGGCGCAAACGAAACATTGCACTTACCATCTGCGCATCATTCTCTACCACAGACAAGCGCACGGAGAACTACGTGAACACCAGTTCATCGTCAACCCAGGCTTATATCCATACCATGACCGACGGCTATCGCATAGCGCAGGACTACGACTTGCGTAGTTCTGATGATATAATCCTCAGTCCCACGGGCTACTGGTATGTGCGCTCATACAACGACCAGAAACCGCAATCATTCAGCATAAAGGGCAAGATGGAGTGGCAGACGGGGGCTTGGGGCAAATTGCTCGTAGGCGTGGAATACGGTACCTCGCGCAACAATGGTAGGGGATTGTATTATGAAGACCTGCGCTATGCACCCACCTGGCGGCCGTATGACTACAGCACACTGCCGTCATTGCGCAACCTTGCCATGTTTGTGGAAGAGCGACTGGCATACCGCGGGCTGCAGTTGACCGCCGGACTGCGCAGCGATGTCACCATGATTAGCCGTTCGGCCTATGGCAATGTCGCTTCTTTCTCACCACGTCTGAAGGCGAAATATCGTTTCAGTGATATGCTGGAGGGATATATAGGCTGGGGAAAGTCAGTGAAGTTGCCATCATTTCAGGTACTTTACCCTGCTGATGCCTACACCGACAAACTGACTTTTACGCCTGGTTCCACCGCCGACAACAGAGCCTATTACGCATACTACACCCACGTATCAAAGGCACTGCGCAACGGCAACCTGCGCTGGCAATATACCAATCAAGTAGATATCGGTATGGACTTCCGCCACAAAGGCATTAAGGCGAGCCTCTCCGCCTACTGGCATCGCACTAAGAATCCATACCAGATGGTAAATCTCTATACTCCCTTCTCCTATCATTTTACATCACAGTCTGCTCTCGAAAACATCGGGATACCAAGCAACGAGCGTACTTACAACGTTGACCCTCTGACGGGTATCGTCACCGTCAACGGCACAGTCCCCCTCGCATACACCACGCAAAACACCTACGTCACCAACCGACAGTACGTCAACGGTTCGCCGGTGACACGCTACGGACTGGAATGGATGATAGACCTGCCCTTGGTAAGCGACCGCCACCTCGTAGGCATGACGCTCCGTCTCGATGGTAATTACTATCACTACAAAGGTCTTGACCATACGCTCATAGCGGGCAGTCCAAACGGAGTGGGCGACTATTCCGCTGACAGCGAGGTGATGCCGCTGATTGGTTACTATGCCGGTTCTAACGTTACATCGGCTTCAACGGTATCTACACCGAGCATAAGCAATGGCGCTCTTTCAAAAGGATGCAACCTCAACGCCACGCTTACCGCTCGCATACCTCGCGCAAGGCTTATCATGACGCTGAAAGTGGAGAGCACCCTGCTGAACTACCGCCGCCAACTGAGCGAGGGACGCAGTGCCGTACTGCTTGCAGCGCAGGGTGATGTCAGCGGCACGAGCTACAATGGAGAGACTGACGGCTACGTGGCACTCTACCCGGAGTATTACTCTACGTGGGAGAATCCAGCAGAGCGTATTCCTTTTGCCCAAGCACTTGAGACTGCACAGCAGAACGACCAGGCGCTTTATACACAACTATGCCGGCTTATTGTAAGGAGCAATACGTCGTATTATTTCAATCCTAACCGCCTGTCATCATATTTTTCCTGTAACTTCAGCATCACCAAGGAGATTGGCGACCATGTATCTTTGTCGTTCTATGCCAACAACTTTCTCAATAACATGCAGATGCTCCACTCCTCACAGACGGGGCTGGAGTCGTCAATATTCAACAGTGGCTATATCCCCAAGTTCTATTATGGTGCTTCATTGCGCCTGAAACTATAAATGGCAGTGCCATAATTATAAACAAAATGAGACTTCTACACTTATTCCTACTATCAATGCTGATGGCGTCATGCGCTTCATACGACGCAGGACAGGATATGTTTGCACTCGACATTGCCGTCACTGCCGACGGAACAGTAATGGACGAGGGCATCACTGTGACGCTACGCAACAATATGGCTGCCACGTTCTCTGCTGTAACCGACGCAAAGGGTGTGGCCCACTTCGTGCTTCCCGCGGGTATCTACGAGGCAAGCGTGTCGCAAGTGACGGAGAATGAGTATTTCCGCCATATCTACAACGGCACCCTGCAAGACCTTGTCGTAGGCACCGCTGCTCAGCAATGCGCTGAGATGCGAGTGGTAACAGTGAGCCAAACGCTTGAAAATCCGTTGCTGATTAAGGAAATTTACTGCGGAGGCTGCCAGATGGACGACGGTTCGGGCACATTTGCCAAGGACAAGTGCATCATCCTCTACAACAACTCCCCTGAGACTGTATCGCTCGACAGTATTGCCTTCGGCATCATAGAGCCTTACAATGCCGAGGCCAACAGCCATAATTTCCTTAACAATGGCAAGTTGGACTATGCCGATGAAGATTGGATTCCTGCCATCAACGGCATCTGGTATTTTCAGGACGGGCAGTCGGTAGCACCTTATTCCGAGGTCGTCGTCAACGTATATGGCGCAATAGACAACACGCTGACGTACTCCAACTCCATCAACTATGCCAATCCTGCATACTACACCATGTACGACCCTACATCGAAGAGTAACGATGGCATATCCTACAGCAACACGCTGTACTATGCTTCCCCGTCGGAGTTGATACCCACGTCGCACTATCTCAAGGCGGTGAAGTACGGCCGCAGCAATGCCTGGACTATCAGTAACACGTCGCCTGCCGTCATTATCTTCAAGCCTGCGGGCTACACTCCGCAGGAATATGCCGACGGATACGTCAACGTCATATATCCTTCCATGTATCAAGGTAACATTACCTACGCCTGTCTGAAGGTGCTGCGCTCGTGGGTTCTCGATGCCATTGAGGTATATAACAGCAACGCCCTTGCCAACAGCAAGAAGCGACTGACGCCCGACCTTGACAATGGCTACATCTCATTCACCCATGGCTACGGCCATGCCGTAGTGCGCAAGGTGGAGAAATACGTTGACGGCCACCCCATATATCAAGATACCAACAATTCAACCAATGATTTTTATGAGGCTGAAAGCTGTTCTATTAAATAGTTTGCTCTTTTGCATCACCACCGTATGTGCGCAGCATCGTGACATAAGTATGATTGAAGACCGCAACAGTTGGCTCACCTCGGGCAATGCCGCTGCACTGACTACCTACGCTGACAGCAGCATTTCCGTAGCCACGTTGGGCTACCAGTATGAGGGGGGCAGGCTTCGCAACTACTCTGACGGTAGCCATGAGATGACGCTCAAGGCCTCTGCAAGGTCGTATCAGCGTCTGTCGCCGCAGGTGGTAGCCTACGGTCGCATCGGCTATGAGAATTTCTCCGGCACCAGCATGGGTGGGAGTATGCTCCAAAGGGACAAATCGGCTCTCGGACTGCAAACACGCCTGCAGCCTTTCGATATCCTTGATGACTCGCTTACCAATGCAGGCAGGAAGCACTGTGAGAAGTTCTGCGTCACGGGGAGCGTGGGATGGAACGCATACCGTGGGTTTTCCCTTGGGGCAAGTGCCGACTTCACCGCTGGCACCTATGCCAAATACAAGGACTTGCGCCACAGCAACACGCTGATGGACCTGCGCTCTGCCCTGAGCATACATCAGTCTATACCTTCATGGGGCAGCGTCGGAGGCTGTTTCCTATATAACCGCAGCACGGAGACGGTGACGTTTTCAACTTTCGGCACCACTGACCGTGTGTATAAATCGCTCATTGCCTATGCCAATTTCATGGGCGAGGTGGAGACTTTCGGCACCGAAGGCTTCACCGAGGAAAACCGCGAACAGCCTTTGCTCAACGAGCAGGTGGGTCTCTCCTTGCAACTGCTCACTAAGGATTGGCAGGGGTTCTCACTTGCGGGCGGCTTCACCTTCCTGCACCGTACGGGATATTACGGTAGGCAGTCGCAGTACACCACCTCGTATGCCAACCACGACGGCAACGAATATCAGTGGCACATACGACTATCACTGCCTTCATACCGCCGCATGATGCTTCACTTCCTCGACTTCAACCTGACGAGCGAGGGACTGACAACACGCCGCACCAACTACCGACAAGTGCGCTCCATGCAGGGCGGTCAGTCTGTCACCTACTATGAATACTATACCCCCACGAAGGTTGCCGACAAGCTCCTTCACCAGGGACGCATAGCCTATACCGCCTACCTGCAGTCGGCCAAGGGCGAGGCCATGGGTGGTTTCTCCGTGGGAAGCACCTTCTGGATGCGTAAGCAGACGGTATATCTCTATCCGCTGTCATACACGCAGCATCTGAAGACATGGCAACCCTTCATCAAAGGCCACCGACACTTCTCGCTCGGCACTGCCAAGACTCTGACGGCAGAGGCCTCCGTAGCACTCAACCTCGGCAGCGGCACCGCCATGGAGAAGGGCGCATTGGAGTGTGAGTATATCACCGCCACGCAACTGCTGGCTCACGCTATGGCAACGTATGAGTTTCCTTTGCGTGGCGTCAGCGGACTGCTTCCCTGCATATCCCTGCGCTACGACGTGCGCAAGGCGACCTCTCACACTGACTACCTCGCCGGCTCCGTAAGGCAACAGTTGACGATAGCCGTGGGCATTACATTCTGACGATGTAATCAGATAGCTTTTACGGTGTAATCGCTATGCTTTTACAGTGTAATCAGATAGCTTTTACGGTGTAATCGCATAGCTATTGCAAGTGTATGTGTTTTAGGCTGTTATGGTGTATCTTTTTTGTTTTGCTATGACTGTCCCTATATAATCAGAGACTTTGGTCGATGCGGTCGCTGAGTGCGGCATAACGCTCTGCATAAAGATGGCGAAACCAAGATGCGATGTCTTTGTCCTCGCCCTGTTGGGAGTATTCCTCGTAGGGGATGCGACGACCTACCTCTACATGGAAGATGCCGCGACGCAGATACTTTCCGCCTTTGGGCAGACAGCGACCAGGGGCGTATTCCAACAAGGGAACGATGTCGAGGTGGAGTTCGCGGGCTATGGCGAAGGCACCCTTGCGGAAACGCTGCAGGGTGCAGTCGGGCGAACGGGTACCCTCAGGATATATGGCTATGCTGTAGCCGCGCTCAACGAGCGAGCGCAGGTCGGGCATGATTTTGTCAATTCCTTGAGTGACGTTGTAGTACTCGGCATGGCGCACGGCGAAACCGAAGTAGGGACTGTTCCATACCCAGTCGTTGGTAAGCAGCGACAGGCGTGGCGACTGCGAGAGCATAGCCATGAGGTCAAACGTAGATTGATGGTTGCAGATGACTACGGCGGGGCGCTCATAAGTCTCGCCCACGGAGTTGTCGGTGTGTATCTTTACACCTGGGATGCCGTGCCATCGCATCACCAGCTGACCGATGAAGTGGAGCAGGCGATGCAAACGCCGCGTGCATTGCTCCTTGTTGCGGGTGAATTTCACGACAAGGGCTGAGCAGGGCAGTAGGAAAAGCAGCGTCCAGAAAAAGAAGAAAAGCAGGGAATAAACGGTTCGCACGGCGGTCATGACGATGCGCAGCAGGCGCAGTGGCAGTCCGTAGAGTAGGGCAAGGAAGCATAGGACGGTGTTGAGCAGGGTGATACGCGTAAAGTCATAGACGGGACGGAAATGCGACACGCGTTCTTCCTTTGGCGGATAATCCACGCGCACGGGTACGCTTCGGAGGCTCACGCCGTGCCATGCTGAGAAGACAAGTAGTTCGAGTTCGGCCTCGTAGCGCGATGTCAGCAGGCATAGCCCATGGAGTTTGTGCAGCGGATAGAGGCGAAAACCAGTCTGGGTATCACGCAGTCGTATTCCAGTCTGCACGCAAAACCAGAAGTTGCTGAAGGCATTGGCAAACTTGCTGCCACTGGAACGCTCCATGGTGTCGAGCCCCTGGCGCTCGCCTATGAGCAGTGCGCCGGGATGTTGGATGTTGGCGCGGAGCATCAATGGTATGTCCTCGGGGAAGTGTTGGCTGTCGGCATCGAGCGTAATGGCATAGGCAAAACCTGCTTTCAGGGCGTGGCGGAAACCGGCACGCAGTGCACTGCCCTTGCCGCTGTTGCGCTTCAGCGTAACCACGGTGATGCCCTTGATTTGCGAAAGGATGGTACTGGTATCGTCGGTGCTGCCATCATTGACCACGATGACATCGAGACACTGTCGCTTCGTGCGCTCAATGATGTTGGCTATGGTGCCTTGGTTGTTGTAGGTTGGTATGACAACGCAGATGCCCCGGCGGCGCATTCTGGTGAGTTGTGCGTCGTCAAGGGACGGTGGGGTAGGGTGATTGTAGGGTGATGTCACAGCGTTGTTGTCGTACATGTAATGGTGAGTTTTGCGTAGATGAAGCGTTTGTCTTTGAATACAACACTATATTCAGCGCTATCAGACAGTTGTTGTATGCTCACTGTGATTTCATCGGTGTCAGAGGGCGATAGCACATGAAGGAACTTCACACCCCTTGCGCCTGATAAAGCAAGCGGAGACGCATGGCAGAGAGAAATCAGTTCGGTGGCAATCTGTATGATGCAAGCCCCGGGAGAGATGGGGACTGTGGGGAAATGTGCCTTGAAGACAGGACACTCACTGAGCAACCTGATGATAAAAATATAACCATCGCCGACCGTATCACGACTGACGATGGTGTACATATAATCTTTCAGTATCACTTCTTGCGATTTTTTGCTACGTAATCGGCTATCGTGCTGATACTCTTGAATATCTCCTTGCCTTCGGCTGCGTTGGCAAGACGAATGCCATAGTTCTTCTCAAGCAGCATGATTATCTCAAGAGTATCAATGGAGTCAAGACCTATGCCGTCGTCGCCGAAGAGTGGTGCGTCTGCATCAATATCTTCGTTGGTCAAGTCTTCGAGATTTAGAGCCTCACGTATCTTGGTCTTTAGTTCTTCTATCAGATTTTCCATTGTCGTATGATTGTTTTATTTTATCGCTATTGTTATGTCGGCTGTCAGCAGTTTCCGGCCTTGACACGTAGTGTGTGCCGTAGCTTTCATTGCGCCTTCCATCTCGTGTTTTATCGTGATGCTGGTGGTTATCACGCTGTCAGCATGTGGCAGGGCGTGTATGTCAAGTTGCTTTATCGAAGCTACTACGCCTATGCTGATGTCGCGCTGCAATACGTATTTATTTATGTAGCCTATGCGTGCGGCGCAGGTCTGGGCAAGGTTTTCGATGAGTCCAGAGGCATTGAGCGTGTCGTCTTTGACAAATAGATTGTCCGTCCGAATTAGAGTCTCGGTTGTTGTTTGCACGCCACTATGGAAAGTCAGCGTATCTACCATCAGGTATGGTTCGCGCTGTGGCAGCAGTTCGCGTATGTCGATGCTGCGTAGGAAGGCTTCCGAGGGGTTGCTTAAATCTTCCTGTGTGTCAGGTCGCGTGTTCATTGGCGGCGGTCGTTAGTCCTTTAATCGACAGACGATGATGCTGTGACCCTGACCTAAATCGTCATGTATGGCTTCTATTTCAAGTCCTGCAGACGTAATGCACTGCTCCATATCCTCGGTATTATACATCTTGCTGTTGCCGTTGGCTATGGCTGTGAAGTAAAGGCTGGTCATGGTAAGGCAGAAAGCGGCTGTCTCGAAGCGCTGACGATCCCACAGAGTTTCCATGATAAAGAGGCGCGTGTCAGCCGTCATTGCGCTTTTTGCACGAGTGAGGATGCTCGTTATCTCGTTCATTGAAAAACAATCGAGGAACTGACTCATCCATATTGCGTCAAGACCGCTTTCGCATTGTGGGAACATGGCATTGCCGTCAAGCAGGTTGATGCCGTGACCTTTTATGCGCTCAGCACCAGGCTTGCCATTGATATTGGTGCGCATCATCTCTATCTGCTGCGGCAGGTCGAGTACGGTGACCTCTACCTGTTGGTCGTGGGCTACGCATTGCAGTGCCCATTTTCCAGTGTTGCCACCAACGTCATAGAGCGAACGTACATGGTAATGGCCGAAAACTATCTCTAATGCTTCGGGGAATGAGGAGTCGCTGTAGAAATGGTCAAAACCAAACCAACTCTTCTGTACTTCCTCTGGCAGTTGCGAAAGACCTTCATAAACCGTTGGCCATGCTCCGAAGTGCTTCAGACCTTCGGGCTTGCCGTTGCGTAGCGACTCGTCAAGATGAAACCATCCCTCGTAGTTCACGTCGTGATTGAAGTCGATGTTGATGCGCGTGGCGGGGTCGTTGAGCAGAAACCATCCAGTCTTTGACAATGTATAGCGCTCGGTGGTAGTATCTACGAGTACAGTACCGATACACAACGAGGCTTCAAGCAGGCACTTGACAGCATAGTCGCTGAGTTGAGTCTTGCTGACAATATCGTAGCGCGTAAGACCATCGTCGGCATCGCGAAGCATATCAAAGATACCGTATTTCACCATAAGCCGTGAGGCTTGAAACACCGCAGGGCCCCATGTTATGAACTCTGCCATACGCTGTGCCTCGCGAGCAGATAGTTGTTCACGAGTATATCGTTTCTCTAAGTCTGGAGATAAGTGCATGTCAGCGTTGGTTCTACGTTAATACTTAGTCCTTAATTACAAGTGAAGCATTATGCATTACAAATTATGCATTACAAATTATGCATTATGAATTATGCATTATACATTATGAATTATGCATTATACATTATGAATTATGCATTATGCATTAAGTGTAAAGTCCTCCGTTGATTGACACAACCTCGCCCGTGATGTATTTAGCCTTGTCAGACAAGAGGAAGCAAACGAGGTCGGCAACCTCCTCCGGTTTGCCGAAACGCTTGCATGGTACCTGCTGCTTCAGCGTGTCAACGTCAAGGTCCTTAGTCATGTCACTCTCGATAAAGCCAGGTGCTACGGCATTTACTGTCACACTGCGTGCTGCCACTTCCTGCGCAAGAGCCTTGGTGGCACCGATGATGCCAGCTTTGGTAGCACTGTAGTTGGTCTGCCCAGGCAGGCCTTTCAGTCCTGAGAGAGAGGCCATGTTGACGATGCTGCCACCGTGCTTGCGCATCATCATCTTAGGCAATACCTTTCGCGTGACATAATACAGTGCATCGAGTGAGGTGTTTAATACGGCGTGCCAATCTTCTGCCGGCATCATAAACATCATGTTGTCGCGACGAATGCCTGCGTTGTTCACAAGATAGGCTATGTAATCATCTGGGTGTTCCTGCTCCCATTTATCCAGGGCAGCGTCAACAGCTTCCATATTGCTGACATCACACTTCATCAGTTCTGCCTTCACACCTTGTTGTTCGCAGAGCGATTTCACTTCCTCTGCGGCAGCGTCGCTTGACTGATAGTTGATTACTACGGGTATTCCTTGCTCTGCGAGCTTCAGGCAGATGGCGCGGCCCAGACCGCGTGAGCCTCCTGTTACTAATGCGTATTTCATTGTCTCATATTATTAGAAGTGAAGAGTGTATAGGGAAGAATTCAAATTACCATGTCGTAGGTAAATACTTACAGATGTTATCTGTAACTTGAATTCTTCGCTTTACACTCTTCACTATATTGTTAGAATTCTTGTCCGATGGCGTTATACTTCTTGCCGTTCTTCTCTATGACGAATTTGCCGTTCTCCATGCGTTTCACAGCGTTGGCCTTTGTTTCTACGGCATATACCTGCTCAACGCCTGTGGCATCAACAGCATATACGGTGATGATAAGGCCGCACTGCTTGCCTCCCAGTTTGAATGTCAGTGAATTCATTGCTGGCGTTGAAAGCGTAATCGTATGACTGACATAGTTTGGATCGGAATCGCTTGTCTCCTTCTGTGGGAATACGTATTCTGTGGCAGCGTAGCCAATGCTGTCCTTGCCGTCGATTATCAGAGAGTCGATGTTAGAGTCTGTACCTGTATAGTTGTCATAACCATAGAAGGTTACCTTCGTGGCAGCCAGTCCCTCTGGCAGGTTGATGGTGTATTTGATGCCTTGGGTGTATTTGACGGTGTTGTTCTTGCCAGTGCTATAGGTCTTTGAACCGTGGGAGTTGCTTACCGTGAAACCGTTGTTGAAGTTATATATAGCACCGGTGTTTGTACTCGTATTTGTCGTGTTTGATATCTCATACGGTGTAGCGTTGCCGGCGGTATTGATGATGTCCATCTTCTGCTTCCATGCAGGGTATTCCGTATGTATCACCTTGTAGGGGTCGTTGGTCATGAACCAGTATTTTGAACGACGCAGTGCGTTGAGCGATGTAGGCACCTTGCAGCCTTTCCAGTCAACGATGCTGTCGGCATCCTCATAGTTATAGAGGAAACGATAGAATAGGTGTGGGTAGGTATCGTCATAGATTGCCATGATGGGCTGATACTCCTTTGTGGCATCATACGATTTTGATGCTATCTCATATTCAGTGTAGGTGTAGGTGTGCAGGTTCTGATAGTATGAGCGTGATTTACCGCGGTTTTGCAGTTTCGTAAAGAATTTGTTGTAAACCGCTGTGCCGCTCTCACCACCGAGTTGTATGAATCTTGCCCATACGTCGCAGTTGGTGGTTTCAAATATCAGACGGTCAGCCTCATTGGCACTGTTGGTGCAGTTCTGCACAGAAGCATTGCGCTTGTATGCGTGCTCGTCAAGCCATGCAATGGCTGTAGTGATGGCATTCTGCAGTTTTTCCGATGGACTGTCAACAGTCATCAGGAATGACAACAAAGATGCGGATTCACTGCCACTTATTGATGGCAACTCGTGTGGACGACCTTCCATTGGCAGATAGGTGATAGTGTCGTGCTGAGCACCCCATGCGGCAGGTGTGCCGTTGTCGTCATATTGGCATTTGAGAATACACTCAAGGCCACGGTCGAATGCGACTTTACACTTGTTGCGAGTATTTTCGTTAACCATATCGGCGAAGTCGCCTTTGTTGTTATACACATCGCGCAGGAATTTCATGACATTAGTCATCAGGTCATCGTTGAATGTAATGTAATCCTGATATGAGCCGTTACCGCTGCGCGGCCAGTACTGTCCCCATCCGCCACAGGTCATCTGTGAAGCAAGTATCATGTTGACACCCTTGGCAAACGAGGTGCGCAGGCTTTCTGTCTTGCAGTTCTGATAAACCTTAGCAAGGAAACGAAGTTCCTGAGTTGTGGCTACGTTGTCAAGACATGAGTGTTCTGCTTTTGCACCTGCAGAGCATGCCGAGTTGTATTCGCTGTCAGACATAGTGGATACCTCAAGATTTTTCATCCATCCACCATTATTCTTCTGTATAGCCACAGTCTTTGCAGCTAATGCCTGTGCTTCTTCACTGGCATACCATTCTGCGCTTTGCTTGCCTGCACAGATGTTACTCCATACGCCTGCGCTTGTGCTAAGGCATACTGTCATACAAGTGACGAGTGTGATAAATATTTTCTTCATGTTTGTAATTTTTTGTTTTTTGTATTAAAGTAGTGTTTTCAATGGTAAAGTTACGCTTTTTTATTTAGATATGTACCACGTTGAATCCGTTCTTTGCGGCAGTCTCAAGATAGTTCTTTGCTCCGCCACGGTCAAGGCTTTGTGGTAAGAGCCATCCTGTGTCGCCGAGCCAGAAGAATGGCGTACCATCCTTATATTGCAGAAACCTTTGGTTTGCAGATACCTGCAATTCCCACGTCTTTGCAGCATTTGCTGTCAACGTAGCGGCAGACAGTAGTAAGGCTGCGAATATATGTAGGTATGGTTTCATGCGAGTATCTATGCAGACTGTTGCGAGTATCTATGCAGACTATTGCGAGTGTCTATGCAGCTTGGTTGCCTTCTTCTGCAACAGTGTTTCCTTTTTTCTTTTTAAGGCCAAACACAATAGATATTACAACTGCCAGTGCGAGTAGGGCAAGCGAAATATAAGCCAGTGTCTCTGTCGTAGTTAGTGACTTCGGACGGAACTCAAGCTTTACTTCATGCTTTCCACCGTTGATGTTTATAGCACGTAATACGTAGTTTACACGACCTACTTCTACAGGCTTTCCGTCCACGGTACATGTCCAGCCTGGATAGTATATTTCGGAGAATACAATCACACCGCCATTCTTTGAGTCAACCGTGTAATGGAGTTCGTTAGGCTCATACTTGGTAATTCTGACGACAGAAGAAGAATCTTGCACCTGGCTCTTGCCGAGTACTGCTTCGAACTGCTTATCGGCTACAGCCGTTTTATGCAGGTCTATCTTGTCAAGAGCATCCAACTCCTTATTTGCATTGTCCACATACTGTACTTCATTGACAAACCAAGCATTTCCCATAGTGTAAGGGTTCTGCAGTGGCATGGTCTTACCTTCCTGCAGTGGCAGTATGAAGTAACGTGTGTTAAGCATATTAAGCACGGGCATCAGACTGTCGCCATTCACCTGTGTCATATCGCCCTGTGCATTAGCAATAGCCGAGAAGCCTTGCTGCATTTCTTTTGAAATATGAGCCTCGATGAGTTCTTGATAGCGGCGCAGCTTTGCAGCGTGATAGCCGCCGATTGACTTGTGGAAATAACTTGTTTCGTTCTCGTTGAAAGTGTTTGAAGCGAGGTTAAGCACACGATAGTCAAGTGTCTTGTCTTGCAATATCTGGCGGTCTGTCTCCGTTGGCTCTATCGGAGCGGTGCGCAGGGTATTGCTTACGAACATATCATCGTTCAGATAGCGTTTATTCACCTGCCACATATCAACGAGACATACCACTGCGATGATGCTCACAGCCGTTACGGCGTTTATTTTCTTTATACGATATATATACACTACTACGGTGCATAGGAAGATGATAAAGAACGAACGCCAGCAGTCAGAGGTAAACATCGTTACGCGTATTTCCTTCAGGTTAGCCATAAGTGGAGCCAGTTGGTCAGCAGGTATTCCGCTGAGAGCCTTCTGTTCGGCTGATGACACGAAAGAATCAAAGAAGAGCGTTGGTGCAATGGCGAATGCTGCTGCCACGCCACCAGTCAGGATGAAGCTGACCAACAGCCAGTTCACTTTCTTACCCTTAATCGTTGTCTTTATGCAGTCAGGTTCATCAATCACTTTCTTCAGTGCGAGCATACCTAAGAATGGGATAGTAAACTCTGCTATCACCAGTATGGAAGCCACCGTGCGGAACTTCGCATACATCGGTACGTAATCAATGAACAAGTTAGTGAACCACATCATGTTATGTCCCCATGACAGCATGATACTCAGCACTGTTGCTGCAAGCAGTGCCCACTTTATTGCCCCCTTGACTATGAACAGTCCGAGTACAAACAACATAAGCACAAAGGCTCCAACATACACAGGTCCTGATGTTCCTGGTTGTTCGCCCCAGTACTGTCCCATCTGCTGATATATTTGCATGTACATAGGGTCGGCCTTGCTCTCGGCAGCAGCCGACTGACTTACGGGAGTCATCGATGAACCGCCCTTAGTGTTAGGCACGAGCAGAGTCCATGTCTCGTCTATTCCATAGCTCCACTGCGTAATGTAGTCGCGCTCCAATCCGCTTGATGTCTGATTAGCAGTATTCGCCTTTATCAGTTCGCTCTTGCTGCGCATTGACTCTTTCTGGTATTCCCAGGTGTGATACAGGTTGGATATGTTGGCTAATACACCCAAGATACCTGCAATAAGACATACAGCACTTGCTTTTACAAACTGCATCATCTTCTTCTTGCGTATGGCCTCAATGAAGAAACCAATCACGAGGAATAGTATGATAAACAGGTAGTAATAGGTCATCTGTATGTGGTTAGCACTTATCTCAAATGCAGTGAAGACACCCGTAACTGCCAGTCCTGCAAGATACTTGCCACGATAAGCCAACAATATGCCGGCTATCATCGGAGGTAGGTAAGCCAGTGCCATCACCTTCCATATATGTCCGGCAGCGATGATGATGAAGAAATAACTGCTGAAAGCCCATACTACCGCACCCAGCATGGCCAGATACCAGCGGAAGTCGAAGGCGCGCAGCAGTATATAGAATCCAAGCAGATAGACGAATACATACCAGACATTCTCAGGCAACCACAGATGATAGGCTTTTACGACTGTGTCAAGCGTAGTCGATGATTCGTATTTAGGTGCAGACTGATACGTAGGCATACCGCTGAATGCAGCATTTGTCCAGCGTGTCACTTCACCGGTTTTTTCCATGAATTCGCCAGTTTCCCTGCCCATGCCACGTCCGGCGGAAGAGTCATGACGATAGAGTATGCGCCCTTCGATGTCGGCGGGGTAGAAATAAACAAAAGAGATAACTGCAAAGAGCAGTACGACGAGTACGTCGGGTAGAAATCGTTTCAGAGTATTCACTTGTATGTACTATTATATATAATAATGTGTAGTTATCCGCAGGATTTGTTTGTAAATTCGCTTGCAAAGGTAATAAGAAATAGTTAAAGCGCAATACAAAGAATATAAATATTTGACTTTTATCAAGAAAAAGTAATTTAAAACATTTATAACGTATAAATCTTTTGCCTATTTCAAAGGTTTACACTAATTTTGCACTTGCAAATTTCGGTGGAGTGGTAGGTTTACCTCCGAAGCTGAATGCAATAATGGCAAAGATATTATTCACACTACATTTTTTATTAATTAATTAATCAATGAAAAAGATTGCAATGTTTATCGCAGCTGCTGCTATGGTAGCAACTGCAAGCGCTGAGCCAAGAACTGTAATCACAGCTTCTAAGGCACAGGACAACATCTACGTAGGTGTTAACGCTGGCGCACTGACAACCGTTAAGGGTGACTATGCTTTCAAGCAGTTCCTCCCAGAGTTCGGTATCCGCGTAGGCAAGAACTTCACAACTGTACTCGGTGTAGCTGTTGAGGGTAACGCAGTATTCAACACTTTCGGTAAAGAAGGTCTCCGTGACATGTCAAAGACTATCGTTCAGTCTGTTAACGTTTACGGTTTGGCTACAGCTAACCTGTCTAACCTCTTCGCTGGTTACAACGGTCAGCCACGTGCTTTTGAAGTTATCGCTGTCGGTGGCTTCGGTTATGGTTGGGGCTTCCGTGTTAATGACGCTGCTCCAAAGAACACTTCTTACTACCTGACAAAGGTTGGTGTTGACTTCGCTTACAACTTCGGTTCTGACAAGCAGTGGCAGGTTTACGTTGAGCCAACTATGAACTGGGCTCTCGGTAACACAGGTAAGGCTGACTTCTTGCAGTACAACATCAACAACTCTCTCATTGGCTTGAAGGCTGGTGTTAACTACAAGTTCAAGACTTCTAACGGTACTCACAACTTCGCTAAGGAGCAGCTCCGCGATCAGTCTGAGATCGACGCTCTGAACGCTAAGATCAACGCTGCTCGTGCTGAGGCTGACGCAGCTAAGGCTTCTGCTGCCGCTAAGGACGCACAGATTGCTCAGCTGAAGAAGGCTCTTGCTGACTGCGAGGCTAAGCCAGCTGTTGTTAAGAAGGAGACTAAGACTGAGGCTTACATGCCACCAGTTGTATTCCAGGTTGGTAAGTCTGTTATCGATAAGAACCAGCAGCAGACTGTTGACCTTATCGCTAAGTACATGAAGAAGAACAAGAACGCTAAGCTCGAGATTTCTGGCTACGCTTCTCCAGAAGGTGACGCAGCTAAGAACCAGGCTCTCTCTGAGGCTCGTGCTAACGCAGTTAAGACTATGCTCGTTAACAAGTACAAGATCGCTGCTGATCGCATCACTACCGTTGGTAAGGGTGTTATGACTGGCGAGGGTTCTGACGACATCGAGGCTGAGTTCAAGCGTATCGCTCTCTTCAAGGATCTGAGCAAGTAATTCTACGATAGAATTCAAAGCTTAATTGAATGAATTTCTATTCCCCTGGGACGCAGTCCTGGGGGAATTTTTTTTGTGCTTAAACACTGCGTGTGTGCGTGGCAGAAACATTCATGTCACACCGCAATCGCTATCTTATTACCGTGTAATCGCATACTGATTACGGTGCAATCGCTATCTTATTACGGTGCAATCGCTATCTTATTACCATGTAATCGCATACGGATTGCCCTGCAATGGCATATAGTTAATATATGTTAAGATTGTAAGAAACTCTAATATTAGTTTTGCAGATTAACTATTTTTCGTTAACTTTGCATACCAGTGTTTGTCTAAACGTTCTAGAATTTTACAATAACAAACTAAAAAACTCAAAGAAAATGGAAAATTATGTATCTACTCCAACCCTGTCGTTCGTACAGGCAATCAAAAACTGTTTCTCTAAGTACTGTTGCTTCAAAGGTCGTGCACGTCGCTCTGAGTACTGGTGGTTTGCCGTGCTGAATGGTATTCTTTCAAGTTTGATTTCCTATGCTGTAAACTACAAACTCACAGTAAAGTCAGAATTAGAGTCAAAGGTCATGGAAGCTGTATTTGACCAGGAAAAGATGGATGCTTTGACAGCACAGGCTGAGGCTGCCGACTCTACATTCGCCACACTGATGATTATATGCGGTATCATATCACTCGTACTGCTTTTGCCAGGACTTGGCGTAGCCGTTCGTCGCTTACACGATATAGGTAAGAGCGGTTGGTGGTTACTTTTGGCGCTCGTTCCTTTCGTAAACTTCGTGTTTGCTATCGTTATGCTGATTTGGTGCATAAAAGACGGTGACAAAGGCGACAACAAATTTGGTCCTTCACCTAAGTATGTGCTAAGTTAAAAGGCTTGAGACGAAAGCTAAACACAAATAATAAATAACGGATTATCATAGGATGAAAAATCATATATGATAATCCGTTATCGTATATTCGTATGCTACGGTTATATTATAAAAATAATTATGCACACCTACTTACAATCAAATGTAAAAATGCAAAGATAACTTAAAAAACACACTTTTATTACTTAATAATCATAACAAACGAGAGAAAAATGCGGATTTTTGAGAAATTATGCTTAACTTTGCAGACGATTTCGAAATCAGTAAAGTAAAAATAAGCTTATTTATACACACCTTTGTTTGAATTGAAAACATACAGAACAAGTACGCTTGCCCTGCTCTTCGTGGCGGCACTCGGTATCACCTCGTGTCTCAGCGACAGCGGAAACAGCGTGACAACCTACGACGACGTGGCTATAACGTCATTGACACTCGGTACTGCTAATTGCTATCGCACAGTGAAAGCAAGTGACGGTACTGATAGTACTTATAAATATACATACAGCGCTTCAACGTATAAGATGCACATAGATCAGCGCAATGACAGTATTTACAACGTTGATTCGCTCGTGGTCGGTACCGACTTGTCGTCCATACTCGTCACGATAGCTACAAACAACAATGGTACGGCAGCATGGAAAAATATTGATGACAGCGGTGTAACCATTTACTCGTCATCTGATTCCGTTGACCTGTCGCAGAAACGCACGCTGGTGGTTTTTAGTTCTGACGGACAGTATGCGCGTGAATATACTGTAAATGTGGCAGTGCATAAAGAGTATGCCGACTCGTTTACCTGGACTAACGTTAATGCTGATATAGCCGAGAAACTGGCTTCATACGGTAATATGAAGGCAGTGTGTGCTGGTGGCGTGCTTTATGTCCTGGGAAAGGATGACGCAACGTCAACCCTGTTTCGCTCGGAAGATGGCAATATATGGACTGAAAGCACATTTGACGAACTTGGTATAACGCTGACAACAGGAGCATCAATAGCAGAATACAACAATGCCCTATGGCTGCTTAACGACGGAACGCTATATACCACCGCAGATGGGAAGGCATGGGCTGAAGTCAGTTCGCCTGCTTCGCTGAAAGAAGTGGTAGGCGGATGCGTATGCTATGATGATGGAGAAGTGGTGAAAAAAGAACTCTACGGCATCACCGCCGATGGAGTGCTGATGGTGTCGGTTGACGATGGCATCACATGGGAAGCCGATGACGTGGAGTACTCTGCATTCTATGATAACAGTGTGAAACTGCCCGTTAAGGATATCAGCTTCGTAGTATCGGCGCAACGCACTAATAGCGATATCTATCGTGCAACGATAGTAGCTAACAGTGACTATGAGAAGACCCCCGAAGATACACTTGCCGTGGTATGGAACAAAACGGTGGACGGTGGTGAGAAACAGGACTGGTTCTATACGAACACGGCTTGGAATAATCACTACTACGTATTGCCACGTATGTCGCCACTTACGGCTACGGCATATGCAGACGGTATCGTGGCATTGGGAGGAAAGCCAGAGATTGGAAGCAACGAGGCCTTCTCTCAGTTGTATTATTCTCCAGACTGCGGTGCTACGTGGCATTCAGTGGATGGTATGCGACTGCCGGATGGCTTCGCAGCCACAGATGCTGCAACGATAGTGGCTGACGGTAAGGGCTACATATATATAATAAGTGATGGCACGACCGGCAGTGACGGAGTGAAGCATGGCCAGATATGGCGCGGACGTAAGAACATGGAGACGTGGGCAAAATAGGGTTCTGTGACATAAAGAACTTTGCATTGCGCGTTTGGCTCATTACGATGACTGCAGCAGTCGTGCAGGTAGTGATGGCGCAAGACGACGTGGAATACCGCTATGACATCGGTGCAGGAGTGGTAGCTACGACATACTATGGCGATTTCAATAGTCGCCTTATGGGAAATATACAGCCAGGAGGAGCGGCAATGTTCCGAAAGATAATAAATCCACGCTCGGCAGTGAGACTGTCAGGCATGGTTACAAAGGTAAAAGGCTCCTATGACAAGGCACTGACGGATTATCCCGACATAGACGAAGCCGGAGGATACGAATTTAATAGTACGATTGGCGATTTGTCGGCAATGTACGAGTACAACTTCTGGGCATTCGGCACTGGGCACGACTATCGTGGAGCACAGCGCATAGCACCATTCATATCGCTTGGCGTGGGACTGACATACGTCAGCAGCAGCACAGAAATGTATGACTATACAAATCCGCAGCCACAATCGTCAACGAAAAGCCTCGTCTCGGCAAATGTCCCCATAGGGTTTGGAGTGAAGTTCAGGGTGAAAGACCGCCTTAACGTAACCGTTGACTGGCAGATGCACTTCTCACTCACCGACCAACTGGATGGAGTGAAAGACCCATACCGCGTTAAGAGTAATGGAATATTCAAGAATACGGATTGCTACTCAACGCTGATGGTTGCGCTGACATACTGTTTTTCAGCAAAGTGTCCTACGTGTATGAAGGACAGGTAATAGCACATAATACAAGATATGGATAGAAATATAATACCACAACATATTGCCATAATCATGGATGGCAACGGACGCTGGGCCACTGAGCAAGGAAAGGAACGCACTGCGGGTCACGTTGCCGGTGTGGATACGGTAAGACGAATAACAGCGGAGTGTGTACGCCTCGGTGTGAAGTATCTCACGCTGTATGCCTTCTCTACGGAAAACTGGAACCGTCCGCAGGCAGAGGTGGCAGCATTGATGAATCTGGTACTGACAAGCCTGAAGCGAGAGCTGTTTGATGAAAACAACGTGAGGATGCGCATGATAGGCGACCGCAGTCGTTTGCCAGAGAATGTGCGTAATGCAATGGAGAAACTTGAGGCAGACACAGCTTCCTATGATGCCATGACAGTGACCATAGCGTTAAGCTACTCATCGCGCTGGGAACTCACTGATGCCATGCAACGCATTGCCTGCAAGGTAAAGGCAGGTGAGATAGCTCCGGAAGATATAACGGAGGATACGATAAACCATAATCTCGACTCAGGTTTCCAGCCTGATCCTGACCTGCTCATACGCACAGGAGGCGAACAACGTATATCTAATTACCTGTTGTGGCAGATTGCGTATTCCGAACTGTATTTCACTCCTGTCTATTGGCCTGACTTCAAAGAGGCAGACCTGCATAAGGCTATAGAGAGTTTTCAGTCGAAGCAACGCCGTTACGGTAAGACCGAGGCACAGATAGAGGAAGAGGAGAGTAAGCTCAATTCGTAGTAGAAAGATGAAGATTGATACAAGATATACATCAGGTATGATACAGACAGCAAGCCGTCGGGCGATGACGCTTGCCTTGATACTGCTTTTGCAGTTGGCATACTGCAGTGTGCGTATCTGCGCTCAGGATAAGATAATCAACCCTGAGGTGTCTTATGCCTCGCAGGTTAAGATATACAACGTAGGGGCATTGCGCGTCAGTGGCGTTGAAGATTATGAAGACTATATGCTCACCAGCATATCCGGCCTATCGGTAGGTCAGCGTGTCAGCGTGCCTGGCAATGAGATTACCGATGCCGTCAGGCGCTACTGGAAGCATGGCTTGTTCTCCGATGTGAAGATTGCGGCAGACTCTATCGTTGGTGATTCCATATATCTGCATATCTATCTTAAGACACGTCCGCGAGTCAGTGAAATCAACTACTACGGTATTACAAAGAAGGCTGAGCGCGAGGATATGGAGCAGAAGCTCGGCTTGCTCAAAGGGTCGCAGATTACTCCGAATATGCTTGCTCGCGCAAAGACATTGGCTGAGCGCTATTTTGCAGACAAGGGCTTTAAGAATGCAGAGATAAACATACGTCAGCGTGACGACGTGAACGAGAAGAACCACGTCATTCTTGATGTCGAGATAGACAAGAAACTGAAGTCTAAGGTTCGAAATATCTACATCACGGGTAATGAGGAAATCTCAGAGTCAATGCTGAAGGGCGGACTTATAAAGAAAGGTGCGCTGAAGAAATTGCACGAAGGAGGAAAGTTCCGCTCATGGTTCAAGAGTTCTAAGTTTACTCCAGAGAAATATAAGGAAGACAAGCAGAACCTTATCACATGGTATAACGAGCAAGGCTACCGCGATGCAGCATTGCTTGCTGACAGCGTAGTAAACGTGGATGACAAGCATGTTGATGTGTATTTCAAAATCAATGAGGGTCAAAAGTACTATATTCGCAATATAACATGGGCTGGCAATACCGTATATAATACGGAGTACCTCTCACGTATGCTTGCTATGCAGAAGGGTGATGTGTATAACCAGACGTTGTTGAAAAAGCGCTTGAGCGAGGATGACGATGCCGTGGGTAATGCCTATTGGAACAATGGCTATCTCTTCTATCAGCTCGACCCCGTAGAAGTAAACGTTGATGGCGACAGCATAGACCTTGAGATGCGCATAATGGAAGGCCCGCAGGCTCATATCTCTCATGTGCGTATAACTGGTAACAACCGACTGTACGAGAAGGTAGTACGTCGTGAGTTGCGCACCAAGCCTGGTGACTTGTTCTCAAAGGATGCTCTGATGCGTTCTGCACGAGAAATCGCATCCATGGGACACTTCGACCAAGAAAAGGTAAACCCCGATATTAAGCCTAACGGCGATGACGGCACGGTAGATATCAACTGGAATTTGGAGCAGAAGTCAAACGACCAGGTTGAGTTCTCACTCGGTTGGGGACAGACGGGTGTGATAGGAAAGATAGGCTTGAAGTTGAATAACTTCTCAATGGCTAATCTCTTCAATCGCAATAAAGAGCACCGTGGCATCATGCCTATAGGCGATGGTGAGCAACTTGGCATCAGCGCACAGACCAATGGTACGTATTACCAGTCATATAATCTGTCATACGCTACAGGTTGGTTCGGTGGCAAGCGACCGATACAGTTCAGCGTAGGTGTGTTCTATTCAAAGCAGACCGATGTGAATTCAAACTACTACAACACTGCCTGGCGTAACAACTATTATAGTTACCTTGGCCAATTTGGCACTTCAAGCAATACTGTGAATGTAGAGAATTACTATGACCCTGATAAGTATGTACGTTTGCTCGGTGGTTCAATAGGATGGGGTAAGCGCCTGCGCTGGCCTGACGACTACTTTCAGTTGTCGGTAAGCCTTGCCTATACTCGCTATATGCTGAAGAACTGGAGTTATTTCCTCGTAAGCACGGGTAACTGTAATAACCTCAACTTCAATATCGCGCTGACACGTTCGTCAACAGATAACCCATACTTCCCACGTACAGGTTCGGAGTTTGAACTGTCACTCAGTATTACACCGCCATGGTCGGTGCTTGACGGAAAGGACTATGGAGTACTTGCACAGTCTTCCTATTACGGAACTGATAGATATCGCTCGGAGCAGCAGGAAAAATATCGCTGGATTGAATATCATAAGTGGAAGTTCAAGTCAAAGACATATACTGCGCTCAGCAGTGGCAACAAATGCTTCGTGTTGATGACGCGTGCTGAGTTTGGTATTCTCGGACATTACAACAAGGACAAGAGATCACCGTTTGAAACCTTCTATATGGGTGGTGATGGTATGTCAGGATATTCAAGCAGCTATGCCGAGGAAACCATCGGACTGCGTGGTTATGAGAATGGCTCACTGACGCCAAGCGGATATGAAGGCTATGCCTATGACCGTTTTGCTATGGAGCTTCGCTATCCGTTTATGTTGGGTAATACCACAATCTATGGTCTGGGCTTCGTGGAAGCTGGTAATGCATGGAACGACGTAAAGAAGTTTAACCCATTCGATATGAAACGCTCTGCAGGTTTTGGCATCCGCATCTTCCTGCCGATGGTAGGACTTATGGGACTTGACTGGGCTTACGGCTTCGATAAGACGATAGGGGGAAGCAAGGGTGGCAGCAACTTCCACTTCATCCTCGGACAGGAGTTCTAATCCGCACTCCACGCATTGATTAGGGAAAATCCTCTACAAAGTAGGGATTTACTTCTTGCGCATAAACATAAAAATATATACTTTCGCATCGTTAAACCAATAAAACGAAGAAGTGTTATGAAGAAGATTATCATCGTAGCCATCATGGCAGTAGTGGCTGTTGCAGCCAATGCGCAGAAGTATGCGCTGATAGATATGGAGTACATATTAAAGAATATACCAGCCTATGAGCGTGCTAATGAGCAACTTGCTCAGGTAAGCAAACGCTGGCAAGCAGAGGTGGAAGCACTGACCACCGAGGCTTCTACTATGTATAAAAACTATCAGAATGAAGTAGTATTCTTGTCGCAGGAACAAAAGCAAGCCAAGCAGGATGCTATCATGCAGAAGGAAAAAGAGGCTGCAGACTTGAAAAAGAAGTATTTCGGACCAGAAGGTGAACTGTTCAAGAAGCGTGAGAGCCTGATGTCGCCGATACAGGACGAGATATACAATGCGGTGAAGGAAGTGTCAGAGTTGCGTGGCTATCAGTTGGTACTCGACCGCGCCAGCGACAATGGCATTATTTTTGCATCACCAAAGATAGACATATCTAATGAGGTACTCGGCAAACTGGGATACTGATCAATTCATAATGCATAATTCATAATGCATAATTTATAATTCATAATTTATAATTGTAATATTAGTAGTATATAATAAAACCAAAAACAATAAAACAAAAGAAATGAAAAAGACTATCATTGCACTCGTTGCAACATTCACTATGGCACTGGGTGCCAATGCTCAGAAGTTCGGACACGTTGACGTACAGGCTATCATGCAGAGCCTTCCTGAAGTAACAAAGGCAAATGGCGAGCTGCAGGCTCAGGCACAGCAGTATGACAATGACCTCAAGGCTATGCAGGAGGAAATACAGCGCAAGGCAGAAGAGTATGAAAAGAACAAGGCTACCATGAGCGCTACGCAGCAGCAGCAGACAGAGGCTGACCTTCAGGCTATGTATCAGAAGATGCAGGAGGCTTATCAGCAGAACCAGCAGGAGATGCAGAAGAAGCAGCAGGAACTGCTTGAACCTATACAGAAGAAGGTTGTCACTGCAATAGAGAATGTAGGTAAGGCTGGCAACTACACACACATCGCTCAGACAGGTGCATTCCTGTATATGGGTTCTGACGTAAAGGATGTGACAGCTGACGTGAAGGCTGAGCTCAATAAATTGAAGTAAAAACTATATGTGGGTAGTGTTAATTCCCACCGTAATGTTTATTTTTGAATGAGAAGAACTATTCTTTCAATAGCAATGTTTTTCGCTTGCTGTGCTACAATGATGGCGCAGCAGGCGAAAATCGGTTATTTCTCTTACAACTCAGTGATGCAGGATATGACTGAATACGTCACTGCTATGCTTGGCGTTGAGGAGCTTCGCAAGCAATATGCGGATGAACTCAAGACGGCAGAGGATGAGTTTAACGAGAAATATGAGATATTCCTCGACCAGCAGAATATGCTCGATGAAGCCATAAAGCAGAAACGACAGGCTGATCTTCAGGCGTTGTTAGACCGCAATGTGCAGTTTAAGGCCGAGGCTGAGCGACTATTGAAGCAGGCTGAGCAGGATGCTCTGGCACCAGTAAAGCAACAGTTGAACAAGGCTGTTCAGACCGTAGGATATTCCGGTTCCTATCTTATGATAGTCAACACCGACAGTGAGGCTTGTCCATATATTGATGCCTCGAGGGCAGAAGATGTGACGGCTAAGATAAAAGCATACGTGAGGTAATTCACAATTAAAATGATAGGCGTATTCGATTCTGGTTACGGCGGACTGACTATCTTGCGCGAACTGCGTCGCAGGCTGCCCGAGCGTGACTTCATATATCTTGGTGATAATGCGCGAGCTCCATATGGTTCGCGCAGTTTTGACGTAGTATATGAGTTTACTCGCCAGGCTGTAGTGCGTCTTTTTGATATGGGGTGCGACCTCGTCATTCTTGGTTGCAATACCGCATCAGCCAAAGCCCTTCGCACTATACAGCAGAAGGACCTGCCACTAATAGCACCCGATAAGCGCGTGCTCGGAGTAATCCGCCCCACGGTAGAGGTGATAGGTTCGCTGACACAGAGCCGCCATGTAGGCATAGTGGCAACGGAAGGCACCGTACGCTCACGCAGTTACGAACTGGAGATAGCCAAATTCTATCCCGACATCACCGTGACGGGGCAAGCCTGTCCTCTCTGGGCGGCAATAGTAGAAGCGGATGAAGCCGAAAGCGACGGAGCATATTACTTCGTAAGCAAGCGCATCAACCAATTACTTGAGCGTGACCCTGAAATCGATGCCATTATATTGGGATGCACACACTACCCGCTGTTGATGTCAGCCATACGCAAAGCCACGCCACAACACATAAAGATAATACCACAAGGAGAATACGTAGCGGCATCGCTTGAAGACTACCTGCACCGACATCCCGAAATGGACGCACGCTGCAGCCGTGGCGGTACGGTGACTTACTACACCACTGAGTCGCCAGAGCGATTCAAGGAATGTGCCACGGTGTTCCTGCATGAGAACATAGAAGTAAAGCATACAGACCTCTGACAAAGCAATAAATGCTCCCCACCTGAAACCAAAAGCCACAAACGTCGTGGCAAAGAACAAATAATCATACCAAAAACGACTCAGACAGACAAAATCATGATGAACGTAATTAACAATATCAGCAACTGGTACTTCAACAAACGTTCGCTACCATACTGGTCAGTACTTGCCATTGACACTATGTGTGTATATGCCGCTTACGTGTTAAGCATATACTTTGTAATCGGAGGCAATGGCGTAATACAGCATTTCTGGCTCAAGATGGGGTTCATATCGTTGATATGTCTGTTTCATGTCATCTTCTTCCGAGTGTTTCACACGTACTCCAATATCATACGTTTCTCTACGTTCCTTGACCTGCGCAACGTGCTTTATGCCTGTGTATGCGCCTGCGGACTCGCCATGTTGGTGCGCATAGTGTGCTACGAAGGACTGCACCCCGACTTCCCCACGCTGCGCACCATAGCCACAGCCTGTGCCTTGGGAGTCATAAGCATGTGTAGCTGGCGTATAATGATTAAGACGATATATGAAGCCTATATCCGAAACCGCAATGCAAAGCCCACCTTCATATATGGTGCTCGCGAGGGAGCCGTGAGCCTTGTGAAAAGCATACGTAGTCAGTATAATTCCCAGTACTATATAAAGGGTTTGATATCGCCTGATGAAGACAGGACAAATACCTATGTTGCCGGTGTTCCCGTATATAAAGACGACCACAAACTACTCAGCGTATTGATAGAAAATAAGGTGAAGAACATACTCGTTTCGCCACTCTACATAGATGAGTTCCGCAATAACGACTGTCTGATAAACAAACTGACAGATGCAGGCATACGCATCTACATGCCTCGCAGCGATTACGAATGGGACCGTCGTCAGTCGCTCGAACCTTCAATGCTCCATAAGGTAAGCATTGAAGACCTTCTGCCGCGAGAAAAGATAGAGGTTGACATGGACGAGATAAGTCGCCAGCTGACAGGCAAGCGCATCATGATAACAGGTGCTGCCGGCAGTATAGGCAGCGAGATGGTCAGGCAGGTTGCACAGTTTAATCCTTCCGAAATGGTGCTCGTTGACCAGGCAGAGACCCCCATGCACGAGATAAGGCTCTACATGGTGAGAAAACACCCCGAGGTAAAAGCCCACACCATAGTTACGAGCATCACCAATGCAGGGCGCATGGAGCAGTTGTTTGCAGAATATAAACCAGAATATGTGTTCCACGCAGCAGCCTACAAGCACGTGCCCATGATGGAGGACAATCCCTCGGAGGCAGTACAGAACAATATCTATGGCACGCGTGTGATTGCCGACCTGGCGGTAAAATACGGCACGCGTAAGTTTGTTATGATATCTACCGACAAAGCCGTAAATCCCACCAACGTTATGGGATGTTCAAAACGAATATGTGAGATATACTGCCAGTCGCTAAACGCAGAGCTCAGCAAGCCTGACACCACAATCAAGCAAGCTGACGGCACGGCAGCCGTGACGCAGTTCGTAACCACCCGTTTCGGTAATGTGCTTGGCTCAAATGGTTCGGTTATACCGATATTCAAAAAGCAGATAGAAAACGGAGGTCCCGTAACGGTGACCCACCCTGACATCATACGCTACTTCATGCTGATACCCGAAGCCTGCAAACTGGTGCTTGAGGCAGGCACCGTAGGCAAGGGAGGCGAGATATTCGTGTTTGACATGGGTAAGCCTGTAAAGATAGCCGACCTGGCAAAGCGTATGATATCACTGTCGAATGCGACGGGGATAGAGATAAAATACACCGGACTGCGTGATGGCGAGAAGTTATATGAGGAAGTGCTGAGCGATGACGAGACCACTCTGCCCACGCAGCATCCGAAGATACGTGTGGCCAAGGTGCGCGAATATGCTTATTCCGAAGCCCTTGCCAATGAGGAAAGACTGTATGAGGTGAGCCGTCTGGGCGACGATATGCAGACCGTCAGGGTGATGAAAGAGATAGTACCCGAATACAAATCTCGCCACTCTAAGTATGAGAAACTTGATGTGTGAACCCACCTTAAGAATAATAACCTGATATAATAGGCTATATAATACAAAAAGTATGATTACCATTCGGCTGCCATCACTGCAGCCAGCGGTAATCATACTTTTTTTTTGTATCTGAACAGAGGGTCATTCACCCCTGCAATCCTTCAGATTTCTAATTCTGATTAAAGGTTTGGATTCAGAGACTTCCAGTCCTCAACGGCTGGTATGATGCCGAGAGAGATAATCTCGTCGCGCATCTTCTGCAGGTGTTCGTAAGAAGCCTTCAGTGCAGCAATCTCGTCAGCAGTGCCAACAGGCTTAGTGAAGCTTACGCCCTCAGCGTCGATAGTGGTAGGCATAGCCATCATCACGTTCTGGTATTCATCGTTGTTAACGAAGCAACCAGCAGGCAGAGTGAACTTCTTTCCGCCCATAGCAGCCTCAATCATCTTCACGGCCTGATATGCTGGGCTCTGGAATGAAGAACGACCACGGAGCTTGATGATGTTAGAGCCGCCCTGTATGGTGTTGTGCTTAATCTCAGCCCAACGCTCGGCAGAGAGAGGCAGGTCAGCAAGAGCCTTGCCGTCAACCTTAACCTGAGAAGCGAATACGGCCATCTGCTCGCCGTGACCACCGTAGGTGTGAGCGCCTGTTACCTTATCCTGCTGTACGTTGAACTCCTGAGCCAGCTGCTGCTGCAGACGTGTAGAGTCGAGGGCAGCGAGAGAAGTGAGCTGGTTAGGCTTCAGACCAGAGTGGATAAGAGCGGTGAGAGCGGTAACGTCAGCAGGGTTGAAGATAACGACCACGTGCTTAACGTCAGGGCAGTACTGCTTGATGAAATCACCGAACTCGGCAGCAATCTTGCAGTTACCCTTCAGCAGATCCTCACGTGTCATGCCATCCTTACGTGGAGCACCACCTGAAGAAATGATATACTTAGCGCCAGTGAAAGCCGTCTTAGGATCAGTTGTCCATGTTATGTTAGCTCCAGGGAATGCGCAGTGCGCCATCTCGTCAGCAACACCGTGAACACCAGGCTCGAAGATGTCGTAGAGACAAATGTTAGGAGTCAGACCCAGCATGAGGGCTGACTGCACCATGTTAGAACCAATCATACCGCCTGCACCGACGATAGTAAGTTTTTCGTTTGTTAAAAATTCCATTTCTTTTATCCTTATAATTAAGTTGTACTTTTTACCTTTTGTGTTTTCGAGTGCAGCAGTTCGGCGGATGTCATATCCTTCGAATGCTAACTTTCGGGTGCAAAGTTACAAAAAAAAAACGAGAAAGCCATTTGCCTTTTCGTTTTTTTTGCTTATTGTTTGTTAAAATGGAATTGATTGCAAAGTCTATGTTGCGTTTTGAATTATACCTCTCATTTGTGCCATGATATGTCGGTGTAATCAAAGCGTTGCAATCGCTATCATATTACCATGTAAAAGCTATGCGATTACAGTGTAATCAGATAGCTTTTACACGGTAATCGCATAGCTTTTACGACGTAATCAGATAGCTTTTGCGAAACTACTGATAATCAACGTATTATCTTATTGCTATTTTGGCGTAATTGCAGGATTGAGTTTTGTGTTCTTTTGAGTGAAAATAAAAACCAAAGTGGGGCAAAAAATGAGTTGAGTCACCAGCTGACAGACTTTCTAATTAGTGCCAATGCCTTACTTTTCTGTCTGTAAATTTGGCGAAAGCGTATTTTTTTCGTAATTTTGCATACAGAAAACGAAACAGCAATGAATATACAATTCCAACTTACGAAAGATGCCAGTTACTCGCTGGCACTTATCTCTGACGAGAAGAAAAATGCCGTTCTGCGTCGCATTGCCGACGAGATAGGACGACAGAGTGAGTCACTGCTCGCTGCCAACGCTCGCGACCTCAGCCGTATGGATAAGGCTAATCCGCTTTATGACCGCCTGCAGCTGACGCCGGAGCGCCTCGATGGCATAGCCTCTGATATGCGCCATGTGGCTGACCTGCCGTCACCATTGGGACATATCACTAAGGACCATACGCTTGAGAATGGTCTGCGCCTGTATCGTGTGGCAGTGCCTTTCGGCGTTATAGGCATGGTTTACGAGGCAAGGCCTAACGTATCGTTCGATGTTTTCTCGCTATGCTTCAAGTCAGGCAATGCCTGTGTGCTCAAAGGAGGTAAGGATGCCGATGACTCCAACCGCGCGATTGTCGCAATGATACGCCATATATTAAAAGAGGAGGATATCAATCCCGACGTAATCAATCTCTTGCCAGCCACGCATGAGGCTACTGGCGAGATGCTTAACGCCGTGGGTTATATTGACCTTTGTATTCCTCGCGGCGGCAAGAAACTCATAGAGTTCGTGCGCGACAATGCCAAGGTGCCCGTGATTGAGACTGGTGCCGGTGTAGTCCATACCTACTTCGATAAGGATGGCGACCTGGAGAAGGGCAAGCGCATCATCGAGAATGCCAAGACGCGCCGCGTATCGGTATGCAATGCGCTTGACTGCCTGCTCGTTCATCGTGACCGTGAGAAGGATATACCTGCGCTGCTGGAACCGATGAAGGGCAGGGTAGAGTTCCATTATTCCGACTATGGCAAGGAATGGATGTCGTATGACCTTTCAATCAAGGTGGTTGACTCGCTCGATGATGCACTGGCTCACATACGAAAGTACAGCAGTGGTCACTCAGAAAGCATCGTGACAGAAAACCGTGAGACAGCCCTGCGCTTCCAAAAGGAGGTTGATGCCGCCTGCGTTTATTGGAACGCACCTACCAGCTTCACCGATGGAGCGCAGTTCGGACTTGGTGCTGAGATTGGTATCTCAACGCAGAAACTCGGTCCGCGAGGTCCGATGGCATTGGAAGAAATGACTACTTATAAATGGATTATAGAGGGCGATGGCCAGATAAGAGCATGAACGGAAAGAGCATTTACGAGATATTCTGTGAAGACTGCAATATGCAGGTCACGACGGATAGCCGCAACTGTCCGGAGGGCAGTATGTTTATAGCCTTGAAAGGCGATAAGTTTAATGGCAACGAGTATGCTGAACAGGCTCTGAAGAAGGGCTGTGCTTACGCTGTAGTCGATGAGGAAAAGTATGTTACGGATAAACGTACCATATTGGTAAGTAACGGTTTGGAGGCATTGCAGCAGCTTGCAGGCGAGCATCGCCGTAAGTTCCAGATTCCAGTCATAGGCATTACCGGCACCAATGGCAAGACTACCACCAAGGAACTAATTGCTGCCGTGCTCGGTAAGAAATATAATGTGCTTTATACTCAGGGTAATCTGAATAATCATATCGGTGTGCCTCTTACGCTGCTACGCCTCAGAAAGGAGCACGACGTGGCCATAATAGAGATGGGAGCAAACCATCCTGGCGAGATAAAGCCGTTGACAGAAATAGCCAATCCTACGGCGGGATTGATAACTAACGTTGGAAAGGCACATTTGGAGGGGTTCGGCTCCTTTGAGACGTTGGTGCAGACAAAGTGTGAGATGTATGATGCTCTTAAGTATGCGAGCCCCGAAGGCGTGGCGTTCGTTGACTATGACAACGAGATTTTGATGAAACAAGTACGTAGTCGCTTACATCTGCAGAAGACATACGGTACGGATGAGCACTCCGATACGCGCGGCTCGCTTATGGATAGCGACCCCTATATGCGCCTCAGGGTTATTGATGATAACAAGGAATATGAGGTAGCGACACATCTTGTGGGTGCGTACAACCTGAAAAATGCACTCGCCGCTGTCGCCGTAGGAAAACACTTTGGGGTGGCAATGGGCGACATCATTGCCGCACTGGAGGAGTATGTGCCGACGAATAACCGTTCGCAGATGAAGGAAACGGCTAACAACCGCCTGATAATTGATACCTATAACGCTAACCCTACGTCGATGATGGCGGCTCTTGAGAACTTCACTCAGATGAAGGGCGATAACAAGATGCTCATACTCGGCAACATGGGTGAACTCGGAAGCATAAGTCGTGAGGAGCATCAACGTATCGTTGATTATCTGCGTGATAACGGGTATGACGAGGTATGGCTCGTAGGTAAGGGCTTTGAGGATATCGATTGCCAGTATCGTAAGTTCCGTGACGTCAGCGATGTGAAACAGGAAATTACGACAAACCCTGTCAAGGGCAAACTGATAATGATTAAGGGCTCAAACAGTAATCGTCTGTTTGAACTGCCGGAGTTGCTCTGATATTACGTGATTGCCACTTGACGTGGCAGAGAAAGGATAGCCAATATGACAGATAAGGAGATAGAAAAATACGTCGATGATGCCGTGGAACTGCTCAAGCGGCTTATAGCCACACCGCGAGTGAGCCGTGATGAGGCTGCTGCTGCCGACATAATGGAGCAGACTATGCGCCAGTATGGCTTTCAGCCAGAGCGCAAGGGCAATAACCTCTGGATATGCTCTGACGGTTGGGACGACGATGTTCCGACGATAATGCTTAACGCTCACATTGACACCGTTAAACCCGTGGCTACCTGGACGCGTGACCCTTTCATGCCAACGCAGGAGGATGACCGTCTTTACGGTCTCGGTTCCAATGACTGCGGAGGTGGATTGGTGAGCCTGTTGCAGGTGTTCAGGTATCTGACTGCACCTCAGACATATGAGACTGAGCAGTCGAAAGGTGGTGCAGAGCGCAGATATAACCTCGTGTATCTTGCTTCGTGTGAGGAGGAAGTGAGTGGCATTGGTGGCATAAGGAGCGTACTCACCGATACAACTCTGGCGGAACTCATTGACAAAGCCAAAAACGGAGCAGGCATAGTGGCAGTCGTTGGTGAACCTACAGGTATGCAACCTGCCATAGCAGAGCGCGGCCTTATGGTGATTGATGCCACTGCTCACGGCAAAAGTGGTCATGCTGCACGCAACGAAGGCGTGAATGCTATATACGAAGCACTTGATGACCTCGTGTTCATACGTGATTACAAATTCGAGAAAGTGTCGGATTTGCTCGGACCAACGAAGATGCAATGCACCGTGGTAAATAGTGGAACGCAGCACAATGTGGTGCCTGATGAGTGTCGTTTCATCATTGATGTGCGCACGAATGAGCATTACACCAATGAAGATGTGTTTGCTTTCCTGCAGTCACGGCTACACAGTGAGATTAAGGCTCGTTCCTTCCATCTACATTCTTCGAGCATATCTCGTGAGCATCCGCTTGTGAAGCGTTGCATAGAGATGGGCATGACACCATTTGGTTCGCCCACGCTCTCTGACCAAGCGCTGATGCGTTTCCCCTCGTTTAAGTTCGGACCAGGTGAGAGTTCGCGCTCACACAGTGCCGATGAGTACATCTGCATCTCAGAGATACGTGATGCAATAACGAAGTATGCTGATTTGTTGGCTATTCATAATTCGTAATACGTGTTTTCTATTCATAACTTCTAATTCCTAATCCTTGGTATTATCAGGGATAGACTTGAAAATGACAGTAAAAAAACTGAAATACATATTCCATACAATTTGGGTTCATTCCATAGGTTCGGTGATATACTATCTGCCTTTGTTCGTCGCAACGGTGGTATTGCTCAGTCCTGGTTGCTTTAACCCAGATGAACCGCTAAGCTATTTTACTGGACTTTCTAATCTCTTTGCCTTTGATGCTGAATTCGGAGATCATTTTATACGCAATGATCTATATTATGTCATTGGCATAGCCAGCGTGTCGTGCGTCCTTGTCAGTTTACTGACAAGGACGCACGTTTCTACGTTCCTACGTTCCGTGTGGTATGCTTTGCTGATAGTTACATTCATAACTCGCCGTTTTCTGCTATGGACCTTCGATACCGATATCAATGCCGAAACAATCAGTATGATGTTGGAGACAAATTCTGATGAGGTCACAGGTTTTGTGCAGTCGTTTCTGTTAACATGGCAAGTTGTGAAATACATAATAAAGGCTCTGCTGATTGCAGTGCTCATCGTAGCATCAGAATGCCTATGGAAGAAATACAGACAACGCATAATAGATAGTCAGAACGCTATATTTGGCAGCACACTTGTTGTTCTTGTTCTGATGCCATTTGCAATAATGTCGGCATCAACGTACAAGTATCTCGATTGGGTTCCTGTACAGAACACAGTATCATCAGTTGTCATTGCTTTTGACGGAATAAAAGCGAAAACTGAGGAGGCTATGTTTTTTTACACCACGGTAGAGAGGACTGATAAAGAAATTCCAGCTGTAGCTGGTGATGATACGCTCGACGTGGTATTTGTTATCGGAGAGAGTTTTATTCGCTCCCATGCTTCAATATATGGATATGTCATGCCGACAACACCTTGTATGAAAAGTGAGGAGAAAAAAGGAAATCTTATAGCATATTCTGACGTGATGTCTCCTTTCAATGCTACAACACTCGCAATGAAGAATATGCTTTCGCTAAACCACTTGACAGCTGATGAGAAGTGGAACCGTTATGCCTTTTGGCCACAGATATTTCGTAAAGCAGGTTTCGCAACACTTGTTTTCGACAACCAGCGAGGTGATGACCGCCACTATAGTGGTTCTTTCTATGAGATGTACTCGCCGAAAGTTACGTCAGTATGTTTTGACTGTGTAGCTAAAGATCAGTGGCACTTTGATCATGAAATGCCACCATATGTTGAAGAGGAACTGAGTAAACGAAATAAAAGAACTTTCTTTTTGATGCACCTCTGGGGACAGCATTTCCATTTTGCTCAGAGATACCCGAAAGAAGCTGCCGTATTCTCTGCTACAGATATAAAGCGCAAGGAAGCATGGATTACGAATGAAAAACGCCAACTGATAGCCGATTATGATAATGCAGTGCATCTGACCGACAAGACACTTGGAATGTTGTTTGATCTCTTCCGTAATCGTTGTGCCGTATTGGTATTTGTTTCTGACCATGGCGAGGAGGTATATGACTATCGAGATCGCACCAATCGACCTGGCATGGACAAGACTATGAAGACTTCATACGCTCGCAGCCAGCATTCCACACCGTTTGTGGTGTGGATGTCCGACCGCTACAAGGCTACGTATCCTGATGTGGTAAAGGCGGTGGAGCAAGCGAAAGACCGTCCGTATAGCCATGACCTCGTGGGACAGATGATGCTGACTCTGGGACGTGTCAAATCCTCCCATTACCGCAGTGAGGACGATGTGCTCAGTGCGGGTTACAAGCCAGGCAAACGCTTTATATATGTAGGAAATCAGAAACTCGACTACGACAGTTTGATGCGTAGCCGAGAGTGACAATCAATGCTTTGAGGGATTGCAATCAATGCGTCAAGGAGTAACGGGGTTTGCATTAGGAAATAGAAGTTATTTCCGCTCCGGGATAATAGAATGTCAGTATGTCTTTGTAGTCGATGCCTTTAGCCCCCATTACGGCAGCTCCTATCTGGCAAAGACCTACGCCGTGTCCCCAGCCACGACCGTTGATTACGAAGCGTTTGGGGAAGCCGTCGGCATCGTACTGGCTTTCCTCTACCGTAAACCATGAACTGTACAGATGGCTTTCAGATAAAGTCTTGCGGATTTCCAATTCCTTCCCTATCACCATCGTATGCTTCTCGCCCACTATCCGCAGTAAGGTGATGCGGCCGCTCTTGCCACGTTCTACGGGTTCCAGTGAGCGTATGCGGCCGAAATCAATGCCACGCTTTCGGCTGATGAGTTCTGACAACTGCTCCTGAGTGTATTCTACTGACCAGTTATAGAAATCGATGGTCTCCTGATCATAGTCGTTGAGTACCTCAGAGAGTATCTTCCTGTCATCAGTATTGCAGTAAGGGTCAGTCACGCTGCGCAGATAAGGCTTGGTAATATTGTCCCAACAATACTGATATTCCTCGGTTATTCCACCACAACATTTAGAGAATCGCGTGTCGCAAATCTCCCCCTTGTAGGTCAATATCTGTCCCCTTGTAGTGCTTACGGCTTCCACTACGTGGGGATTGTTGGCGTTAGTGATGCCTTGGTAGCGCTGGCAATGGTCGTCAGCGCATACATCGAAGAGTGTATGGTCTTCGCGATCATACCATTTTATCAGCGAAGATGCAGTCTGTGAAGATTGAATAGTGACGGGTGAAGGATTAGGTTTTTCATCAGACTGTGCAATGCCGTATCCTTTTTCAGGCTCTCTTTTGTCGTTATTTCTCCTTCCCTCTTCCTTTTCAAGCATGGCAAGTAGCCATGAGCGTGATATCACGGCATGAGCCTTTAGCAGTTCGGGACTTGATGTAGATGACATCTCGCTTGATATTACGCTTTCCAGATAACGCTCTACTGGCAGCGTATTGATAGCGCAAAGCTTGTCGCCATCAACTATGATGCGCAGTGAACCGAGAAACGTCTGCGTCTGCTTTCGCTCCCAATGGAAGTTGACTCCTATCACTACATCCTCAATACTGAACGAGTAATCTGTCGCTTGTGGCTTGAAAATGAGTTCTTTAAAAGTCTGTCCCTGCCACTGGATTACGCCGTCAGTGCAATGCACCTCGTGGGCACCGCTGACCTCATTGTCATCTTGTATATATATGCCGTTAAGATGAAAACGGATATACTGGGCGCTTACGATGCCCACATTCACCATTTTTTCAGCCATTATCGTATCTTGTTGATTATGTTTCTCACCTCTGTCTCCGTCATGCTCACCTCCTTGAGTATATCCGTTACGGCCTTCTCGTCGAGCTCGTTGAAGTCTTTCTCCTGTGGAGTAATGATAAGACCGCCCATGTCGAGCGCACCAGGACTTACGAGAGTGCCGTGGTCGTAACACGCCGGACGGTGTTTGCTACGAGGAAATAGCAGTGCTATCTGCTCTCCCTGCTCAAGCCAAGTGATTATGTTGACATCGTTGCCGATAAAGGGCAGCGTCTCGATGCGTGGCTTTCCCTTAACTGCAATCACTGGGCATGCGTATGCCTTGACCAGTCCTACCTGTGCTCCATTGTACTCTTTGAGCCACTCTACATCGTTGTTCCAAAGTCGTTGTATGGGCAATAGCCCCGACGTACCGGCCTGCAGATGAGCATGGTCGGGAGCTGAAGCGCCGCAGTGGGGACCGTTGTAGAATATCATCAGCGATGAATCAAGGTCGAATATTGCACTGATGCACTCCTCAAACAGGCTGATTTCCTGTGGCTTGTGTTGTTTCAGCGGTATGGTATAGTGCTGATGCAGGATGGGGTAGGGGTTAACGAGTATCTCAGCACAGCCTAAATCAACAGCAAACTGCTCTTTAGGTCTGTTAGATGAGCAAAGAAAGCACGGCCTTTTGCCTGATACTGCTTTCTTGATGTCGGCACCTGTTGATACTATGCGTGCAGGATTATGCTGCAAGAGCAACTGCCCAACTTGTCTTGTCTTCACGTTTTTCAGTGCCTCGTAGCGCGCGCGAGCCTCTGGCCACAGCCTCAGTTGCTGGTCGAAGAAATCCTTTATCGTGTTCGTTCTTTCCATACAGAGGACTATTTTGAGTTCATACGCAGTCTTGCACGCAGTTCGATGGTGCGCAACTTGTCTTTATATTGGTTGTTAGCGTTGATGCGGTCAATGCTCAGCGCAGCATCACTGTTGCCCCCCCAGCGACGGCAAAGATACAGTTCGTCATATATTCTTCCTATGCGATGATGTCGGCTGAAATGTAGTCCGAGTGCATAGTCTTCGCCGTAGCTGGTATTTGGGAAACCAACCTTTCGCAGCAGAGGCGTAAAGAAGGCACGCGGTGCCCCGAGACCGTTGATGCGCAGGGCATTGTTAGGTCCGTTTTCGTCAGTCCACTCGCGGTGGTCGATGATGCCAGGTGGCAGCGTATTGAGGTCGAAGTCGCACATACGGTAAGAGCCTATCACCATTGCAGCTTTCTTCTCGTGGAAACAATCCACTATGCTTTGCAGCGTATCGGGCGAAGAATAGAGGTCGTCGGAGTCAAGTTGCACGGCGAAACGTCCACAATGGTCGCTGTAAATTGCCTCATTCCAGCATCCGCCAATGCCCAGGTCGGTGCGGTCGGGCGTGATTGTTATTAGTGAAGAGTGAGGAGTGGGGCGTGAAGAATTGGAATTGCTGTTTGACTGTGCGGACGTCTCGGTGCCATCTTCCAGTGATATTTGCTCCAATTCTTGTTTCAGTTCACTCAGTATCTCGGTGGTGCCGTCGGTAGAATGGTTGTCAACCACTATCACATTGTAGGGGAACGACGTCTTTTGGCTTAGTGCGCTCCTGACCGCATCGGCTATGGTTTTGACGCGGTTGAACACAGGGATGATGACCGAAGCCTCCACGGGGAATGTCCCCTCGGTGAAGTCGGGCTCCTTCCTGACGGTGGTGTCCACTGCCGCTCCTATCTTGCGCAGATGTTCCGTGCAGGCACGCTCCATCTCAATCTGTACCTCGCGGTTGCGCGGATTGACATAATCAAACTGCTTCTCACCGCTTTTGCGCGTGTCGAGTTCCTCCTCTGTATATAGATATTCGTTAAGGTGGAACACCATTCCGCAGCGCTGCATATACAGACGCATGGCATATACGCCGGCATACTTGTAGTCGGTAGGGTCAGAAGCCACGAAGTCCCTCAGCGCACTGGTACGCAGAAGGAGCAAGCCACCGAAGTCGAAATCGTCGCGCAGTGCCCCCTCCTGCAGGTCGATTACGGGATGCTGCTCGCGTTTTCCGTTGGTCATGGTATAATAATCAGAGTAGAGCATCAGCGCCCCTGTGTCGTCAGCCACGTGCGCCATGCGTTCCAGAGCATTCATGCCCAGGGAATACTCAGTGGGTTTTGTTGAAATGATGACATACTCTGCCGTGGCATCCTGCGCAATCTGGCGCAGTGACGACGTAGAGCGTATTGGCGAGAATTGTTGTATTATCTCTATATTCTGCATAGTGTCGTAGTGTGATATTCTTGGGTTCGTTTTTTGCTGTGTATGCTGTCACAAAGTAAAAGCTATCTGATTACCTTGTAATCGCATAGCTTTTACACTGTAATCGCATAGCTTTTACGAGGTAATCAGATAGCGATTGCAACGGAGTGGTTATCAGTTGGTTACAATGGGCGTTAGTGAGTCTGTACCCTCTGCGTCTTCGCTCGCTCTGCGTTGCGGCGGTTGGTCACTGTCACTACGCTTTGCGCCAGCGCAATGAAAGCCTGTCCGGTGGGCGATGCCACGTCGAGCGCGGCAGGAAGACCGCTATCGCCACTCTCACAGATGCCCTGCACGAGCGGAATCTGTGCCAACAACGGCACCTGCATCTCTTCTGCCAGACGCTTGCAGCCCTCTTTTCCGAATATATAGTAACGGTTTTCGGGCAGTTCGGCAGGCGTGAACCATGCCATGTTCTCTACCAGTCCGAGTATAGGCACGTTGACCTTGTCGTTCGTGTACATATCGATACCCTTGCGTGCGTCAGCCAGTGCCACGGCCTGTGGTGTGCTCACGATGACGGCTCCGGTGATGGCCAGCGTCTGCAGCAGCGACAAGTGAATGTCGCTCGTGCCTGGTGGCGTGTCGAGTATCAGGTAGTCGAGCGCTCCCCAGTCGGCATCGGCAATGAGTTGCTTAAGCGCACTGCATGCCATACCGCCGCGCCACAGCGTTGCGGTGTTTTTATTGACAAAGAAACCGATAGACAATAGTTTCACGCCGTACTGCTCCACGGGCATGATAAGTTGACGGCCGTCTTTCTCAACGGCATAGGGACGCACGTCTTCTACCTGGAACATCTTAGGTATCGATGGCCCGAAGATGTCAGTATCGAGCAGTCCTACGCTGTAACCCAGTCGCGCCAGCGATATGGCCAGATTGGCACTGACGGTGCTTTTGCCCACTCCGCCCTTGCCAGAGCTTACGGCTATGATGTTCTTCACTTCGGGAAGTAGCTTGTCATCCTCGGGTCTGGGAGCCGACTTGAACTCCGTCTTTATCGTCACCTCTACCTCTTTTCCTACATGGTAGTGAATGGCAGCCTCGGCAGCCTTCACCGTTGACTTGAGGAAAGGGTCGGTCTCGCGTGGGAATATGAGCACAACCTCCACACTGTTGCCATTGATTTTCGGCTGGTCAGCGAGCATTTCGCTTTCTATGATGTTCTTCTTCGTTCCGGCATACGTCACGGTAGCCAGTGCGTCGGTTATGAGTTTCGGGTATAGTGTCATGGATATTTATTGATTATTCATTATCTTGTTTACTTCTTCTTCCGTCTTCTGTAACTTGTCCTTGCACAGCTTTATAAGCTCCTGAGCGTGCTTCAGTTCCTTGCTTAGCGAGTCGATGTCGAGTTCTCCGTTCTCCATCTTACTCACGATTTCCTCCAACTGCTTCATGGCAGCTTCGTATTTTATTTCCTTTGTCGGCATAATCTGAGTGCGTTCTGTGGTTATTGCTGTTGTGCGGCGTCGCTGTCAATGCAGAGAGGGCGCGTGAAAGCCTCGTGAAACGAGATGATAGTCTCCGAGCGCGACAGTCCCAATGGCTGCAGTTTGTCGTGTATCAGGCTCAGCAGATGGTGGTTGTTGTGTGCATATATCTTTATGAACATATCGAAAGACCCCGTGGTATAGTGACACTCCACTACCTCGGGAATCTTGCGCAGTGCCTCAACCACCTTGTCGAAGCGCTCGGGGTCTTTCAGAAACAGACCGATATATGCACACGTCTCATAGCCTATCTTCTCTGCATCTATATCGTAGTGCGTCCCATGCAGCACCCCCAGGTTGTTCAAACGCTGTAATCGCTGATAAACAGCCGTGCCGCTGATACCGCACAGGCGAGCCACCTCAAGGTTTGGCAGGCGTGCGTCGTTGATTATCAGACGCAGTATCTTGCGGTCTAATTCGTCGAGTTTGTATTGTGCCATAATGCTTGCTCCTCTCTATTTTTTCTTCAGACCTTCAGTTCTTCAGTCTTTCAATCCTTCATTTCTCCGGTTTTTCCCGTCCTTCAGTCTTTCTTCTCCGTAGCGTTGTAGCGTATGCTCAGGTAGCCATAGTTACGCAGCTGCTGCTTTACGTCAGCCACGACACCCATCGGTGTGTTTCTGTCAGCCTTGATATTTACTACGGTTCCACCTCCCTGCATCTCGTCATCCATCAGCGATGGCTGTGCTACAGCACTGAGCGCAGCGCCTATCTGCTCCACGGAAACGATGCGGTCGCCCACCTGAATGTGAGTCACGCCGTGCTTGTCGGTGCCGATATACAGGTTTACCATGCTGCGCTTGTTTTGGGGTTGCGTCAGTTCCTTGCCCTCAGGCGTCTCAACGCTGAGGCGTGGTGATTCGCTCCTCATGTGTGTCACTATCATAAAGAAGAACAGCACGGTGAAGATCAGGTCGGGCATCGAAGCCATGTTGAGCCTCGGCACGCTGCGTTGCTTATGTCGGCGTATGTTCATATCGCTGCTTCTACGGTCTCTTGTATGCGTTGCGGAAACTGACTGTTGATTTCGTCGCGCTGCTCCTCGGTCAGTTCCTGAAACGTGTGTTTGTATTTTTTCAGTGCGGCAGCATTACGCAACTCACGGTATGCCAGTACAATCTGGTTTTGCAGACGGAAATAGGAATCGTAGTCGGCATTGCGGTCCACCTGTAGCTCGATGATATGCCGGCTGCCCTTTTCCACTATGAAGTGCCTGACTGCCTTGCGCATGGCATCGTCAATCTTAGTCTCCTTATCGTCAATGGTGAGCCTTCCGCCCTGCATCAGGTGCATGGTCATCACCTTAGAACGGTCCACGTCAACCATCTCCTGCAGTTCCTCGGGGTCAACAGGCGGCAGCTGGCGTCCCAATCCTTTCTCGCTGTCCATCGATGTGGTGACGAGAAAGAATATGAGCAGCATGAATGATATGTCAGACGTCGATGTGGTGTCGAGCCCGGGCACATCGCGCTTCTTCCTTAGTCTAAGCATACGTGGGGCGCTTTTTCAGTTTGTCATATACTATTGTTGCGGTGGCACCTGTGAGCATGACGGCTGCCGTGATGATACACATGTCGGTAAACGACCACACGAGCCACGTAATCAGGCACACGGTCGTGAGCACTCCGATGATAGCCCAGTCGATGATGCCTACCGGCACGCCGTTCTCAGCAGCGCGACGCTTGTTCATCTTGAGCGAGTGCCATACGCTTAAGGCTACGGCAGCCAGTGCTCCCAGCACCGCCAAGGCCATCAATACTATCATTATGTCAGCTATTATCATAGGGGTATGGTTGATGTTACGGCATTTATGACTGGCGCATTATGAGTTACGCATTTTCAGAATGTCCATCAGCGTGATAGCACTCTCCTCCATCTGTGCCGTCAGATGGTCAATCTTCGACAGTATATAGTTATAGAACAGCTGCAATATCAGTGCGGTGATGATACCGAAGATGGTAGTAATCAGTGCCACCTTCATGCCTGATGCTACGATGGTCGGACTGATGTCGCCTGCTGTCTGTATCTGGTCGAAGGCCATCACCATGCCAATTACCGTGCCGAGGAAACCAAGCGATGGTGCCATGGCTATGCACAGCGTAATCCATGAGCAACCCTTCTCCATCTTTCCCGTCTGCACCGTGGCATAGGAACTTACCGAACGCTCTATCTCGTCAGCAGGACTGTTCATGCGTAGCAATCCCTGATAGCAGATGCTGGCTACCGGTCCCTTGGTATTGCGGCACAAGGTCTTTGCCGCTTCTACACCCTCCGTGGTCAGCTTTGTTTCTACTGACTGCATGAATTTTTTGGCATCAATCTCTGACATCATAAGGTAGATGATGCGTTCTATGCAGAATGCCAGACCGATAATCAAGCATAAGGCTACGAGTGACATAAAGCCGGCGCCGCCCTCTACGAACTTTGTCTTCAACTGCGTGTAGGCACCTTCTTCCGCCATGTTGTCAATCATGGTGGTGTCAGCCATCTCAAGGGCTGCTTCATCGAGCAACTGGCTGGTAGTGTCATTGGCAGCCTTTACGGCTGTAGTGTCGGTTTGCGGGGTAGCCGGTGCGGCATAAGCCACCGTAGCTTGTGGATTTATCAGCACGGATGTGCATATAAGCAACAGTGACAGGAATAGTTTCTTTCTCATTATATATAAAGTGTGACTTCGTTTTTATCGCTTGCAAAGTTACGAAAAAAACTGTAATCAGCCAAACAAGCCATTCTTTTTTTACCCTTCACCGTGTTTATGTATGTTAAATAGATGTGTGTTGGGATTTTATCGTTGTATGCTTGTAAGGTTAATCAATAGAACTTACCTCGGTTATTTCAGCCACGGAAGTTACAAAAAATATGGGAAAGTTGTTTTTTCGTTTTTGTCTTAAACAGTTAATAATTCGATACTAATCACTTTCGATGTTGAAAATTTAACGTTTTTTGTTTTTGAGCAAAAATTTTTAACGAAAAAGTATTATTATTGTTATGAAAAAATATATAACTTTGCAAATAGTAAAAACAAGTGGAGATTTCGGCACACTATTTACACTATAATATGTCAATTTGGATTATTTTTAAGCTCATCGGCTCGCTGGCATTGCTGATGTTCGGTATGAAGTCGATGAGTGAGAGCTTGCAGAAGATGGCAGGCCCGCAGTTGCGCCATGTATTACAGGCAATGACAACAAACCGCTTTACTGGAATGTTTACTGGCGCATTCGTAACAGCCGCAGTGCAGTCGTCAACGGCAACGACCGTAATGACAGTATCGTTTGTCAACGCAGGACTGCTGACGCTTGCCCAGGCTATTTCAATCATTATGGGAGCAAATATCGGCACCACATTCACTGCATGGATAATGTCTGCCGGTTTTTCATTCAACATCACTGACTTTGTCTGGCCTGCGTTCTTCATAGGCATACTGCTAATATACAGCAAGACACGACGTATCATAGGCGACTTCCTTTTTGGTGTCAGTTTCCTGCTTCTGGGTCTCGGTACGCTGAAGGTAACGGGCGCAGAGATGCATCTGGAGCAGATACCGGCAGTGATGAGTTTCTTCAGTTCGTTTGAAGACAATTACCTGTCATATTTCGTATTCCTGCTCATTGGCGGTGTGATGACCGTATGTGTGCAGTCATCGGCAGCCGTGATGGCTATCACAATGACACTCTGTGCTACGGGCGTGATGCCTATATACCTCGGTATAGCATTGGTGATGGGTGAGAATATCGGTACTACGGTGACATCAAACATAGCAGCTATGACGGCCAATACGCAGGCACGTCGCGCCGCCTTCGCCCACATGTTCTTCAATGTCTTTGGCGTCGTGTGGATTATGTTTATCTTCCGTTGGTTCACCGACCACGTGTGTAGTATGGTAGGATATAACCCGGAGATGCCAAATCCCCGTCTGTTGCCGTTTGTACTGGCTACGTTCCATACATCGTTCAACGTGATAAACACTCTGATACTTATCTGGTTCATACCACAGATAGAAAGGGTAGCATGCCACATGATAACAAGTCAGAAGTCTTTAAAAGAGGAAGAGGAAGACTTCCGTCTGCACTTCATTCAGACTGGCATCATGGAGACACCAGAGCTTTCGTTGCTTGAGGCTCAGAAGGAAATATGTAATTTCGCCAACCGCACACACCGTATGTTTGGCCTCTCGCGCGAACTGCTTGAGGAAAAGGATGACACGTCATTCGTAAAACTGTTCTCGCGCATTGAGAAGTACGAACAGATTTCTGACAATATGGAGATAGAGATAGCCAAATATCTTGATCAAGTCAGTGACCTCCATCTCTCTGACGAGACTAAAGCGAAGATACGTGCCATGATGCGTGAGATAAGTGAGATTGAATCAATAGGCGACTCCTGCTACAATATGGCTCGCACCATCAAACGACTACATTCTTCAAAGGAGGTTTTCACAGAGCAACAGCTCAGCCATGCACACCAGATGCTTGCGCTTACCGATGACTCGCTCACTCAGATGAATATACTGATGAATGGTCGTAAGGATTTGCTCAATGCCAATCGCTCATTTAATATAGAGATAGAGATTAACAACTTCCGTAATCAGTTGAAGGAACAGAATATCAACGACATCAACGACCATAAATATAGTTATGCCCTTGGCTCCATATACATGGATCTTATCAATGAGTGTGAGAAACTTGGCGACTATGTAATCAATGTGGTTGAGGCTCGCATGGGCATACGAAAGAAAGAATAACGGAAATATAGATGAATTTTGTTTAAGGGTAAAAAGATTAAAGGTGGGTTCTATTAATTAGAGTAAAGTATGATTACGATGTCTGAGTTCATACAGGCAAAGCGTAATCATACTTTTTTGTCGTTTCAAGGTGCTGTGTAGTTTTGTTTGTTTCAGGGGGAGTGTAGTTTTGTTTGTTAAGTATGGGTCAGTCGCGCTGTTTCATACCGTCAATGAATTTCATACCGTCCCAGCGCAGCGTGCGGTAGCGGAAGTCGCCAGTGTGGGGATTTCCCTCACGCACCTTAATGTCTTTGCCTTGCTGAGGCAAAATAAGATAGCGATGAGTATTTACATCGGGCATGTCGCCAAGTAAGTTCATGTCTGATACATGAGTCAGCACCTTGCGCTTAGCATCGTAGATATACGTTACGTAACCCGATTCGTAAGAATAGCCATACGTGCCGTCGCCGTCCTCTGAAGGTGCGAAATCGTAGAACATCCACGGATTGCTTGCAGTGGCGATGCCATGTCTGGGCAAACCTGTCTGAGGATTTAAAGGCACATAAAGGGTAGCACAATAACTCACTATGAATAGTTTAGAGCCGTCGGTGCGGTTCCAATAGGCAGCGTTGTATCTTATGGAACCATCGCCTTCTTCTGAAAACTCCCAGTAGCCGTTGCGCATATCGAACTGCCCCTCGTGGGCAGTATCTACATCGAGTACTGCACTGACAAACGATTTGATATTAGGCTGGCCTACTACCTTGTGCTCGTTAGGCTCAACGAGTGTGTCATAAATGAAATCGGTACTTTCGACATTGTCGCAGTCGTCACCGCTGCCACTTTCGTTTTCGTCATCGTAAGTATTACACATCTTTATGATTTCAGGCGTAAGATATTCAGTGATTTCAGAGTAATGTACCTCAGCCTCGGGCATTCCGGAAGCGTAAGGTGCAATCTCGTAGGCAGAGTACTTAAATACCAGATTATCGCCGCGTAGCCAAGGTGTGATGGCTGGCAACGGACGAATTTTAGTAGGGTCGTCAAGTAAATTAGGATCGAGATGCTTCGATATGGTAGGGCGTAGGAATTCGGGACGTTTTGTGAAGTCAGACCATTCCATGGCGTGGCCGTCGCTGGTGCGGAAGGTTATCCCGTATTCATACGGCATACCATGTGCACCGCCCCAATATTCGTAGCCTGTGAAATACATGGTGACGAATTCAGAGCAAGCAGCCTCGGGGCTTATCTCCATTTCATAATAGTAAGGGTATCCGTTCTCGCGCATCTCGGGTTCGTCGTTAGCATCTCCCTTGTGAAGGTCGAAGAATTTGTTTGCCTTCTTCTTAAATGCTTTATCAAATCCTTGGTACAGGTCAACAGGTAGAGTTCCTGCTGATGCTTTTCCTTCTGCTTCAGTGATGTAGGCAAAGATACTGTCGCGTACTACCTGCGTTATGTGTTCGCCTAGGTTTGGCATGCTGACCTTAATATCGTAGGTGGTATAGCCGTTTTTGACAATCTTTGCACTGTCGCGGTAATGGTAGTTGGTTACGGGCAGGTTGCACTGCATAGGCTCTGCCAAAGCGTTAGTAGTCAACACAGTTGCACCAAGCATCATAATCAATGCTATAAATGCCAAGCGTGTTTTGATTTTGTTCATATCAATACTTGTATTTAGTTAAAAGTCTTATTACGTTGCAAATTTACAAAATCTTTTTGAATTACACCATTTTTTCGTAAATTGTTTCAGATTTTCTTATGAGTACAGATTAGGGTGTTATGGGTGTAAGAAAGAATTTTCCTTCATCCAGCGCAGGAACTCCGTACGCCACTGGCGGCACTCTGCTGTACCTTTTTCGTCGGATGCTCCGAAACCATGTCCGCCAGTCTCATATTGTATGTAGCGATGTCGTATGCCGCGGGCAGTGAGGGCAGAGTTGAGCAACTCTGAATTCTGATATTTAACCACGGGATCGTCCTTACAGTTTACGAGGAATACTGGTGGGCAGTCCGCTGGTACATGCTTTTCAAGCGATAAAGAGTCACGCATTGTCTTCCTGCGCTTGCCGTACTCTCCGAGCAATGCACGACGTGAGCGTTTGTGTACGTATGGCTTGTGCATGGTGACCACGGGGTAAATCGGAGCTACGAAGGCAGGCTTATCTTCAAGGAACTCTGCTGCCGACATAACAAGGTGTCCGCCAGCGGAAAAGCCCATCATGCCCACGCGCTTGGGGTCAATGCCGAGCGAGTCGGCATGGCTGCGTACCCAGCGAAGCATCTGGTCGGCATCGTTGAGAGCGTCGGGGTGGCGGTGGCCGCGGTAGATGTAGCGGGTGTGCATTATATAGTCAAAGATGCCCTGCACGCGATATTTCAACACAAAGGCTTTGATGCCGTTCTGCTCTAACCATTCAGCCACTTTGGTACCCTCTGTTTCCATATCGTGCCAGCAGTAACTGCCGCCCGGACAGATGATTATTGCCGGTTGGCGTTCCTGTGCTACAGCACTCTGCGTGCATACGATGAGGATTAAAAACAATATGTTATTACGTAATAGTGCTATCACTGACACTTAACCTTGATATATAATGTGTTCAAACAATTACCACCGTAAGATGAAACTTAATGAAAAAGTGGCAAAGTTTATTCATAGAACACACTAATATGTAAAAAACGAATTATCATAATAGTCCATAATTTCGATAATTATGGGGAATTATGGTAATTCGTTCTTAGTCAGAGTATGGTTTACTTTGTCTTTATATCAATGCTTGACTCAAGTGCTACGGCAGCCGAGACTATGTTTTTCTTTCCCTTCTGCTGTGCTGATGCTGCAGGACGACGCACCTTGAGCGTCATTGTGCCAGCCTTCGTGGTGCTCTGTACGGTAACTACGAGTTTTCCGCTGAACAGTCGCATGGTGGGTTCGGTAAACTGCTCTATCGACGTTGCATCGCCATTGCAGACGCACTTGAATGCTCCATCACCTTCTACCTCAAACAAAAGTTGGTCGTCAGCAAGCGGACAGAGGTTGCCTTCTTTATCAACCATTGACACGGTTATGTAGCAAAGGTCGTTGCCATCAGCTGTTATCACGCTACGGTCTGCTTCAAGTAGCAGGTGGTCAGGCTCGCCAGCCGTGCGCATGGTCTCAATCATTGCCTCACGTCCGTCCTTGTCGTAGGCTATGACTTTAAGCTCGCCTGGCTCATACTTTACGTTCATCCAACGCAGACGGTAACGGTCAAGGTCGGGCACATACTGTTCGGCTCCCACCTTATAGCCAGGCTTGGCAGTACTCTTCTTTATTCGTCCCTGACTCTTGCCATTGACAAACAACTCTGCCTCATCGTAGTCACTGAACACCTGTACAGGCACCGTCTGACCTATCATCTCCTTGCCCCAGTTCCAGTGTGGAGCGATATGAAGTGTATGCTTTTCCTTGTTCCATACGGAACGATAGAGATAGTAGCGGTCTTTAGGCAAACCTGCAAGGTCACAGATACCGAAGTACGACGAGCGGCTTGGCCAATACTCGTCATACGGTGTTGGCTCACCGAGGTAGTCTATGCCCGTCCAGACGAATTGACCGATGGTATAGGGCAGGTCGTCCATATCCTCAAAATCCATATCAGGCAGGTTACTCCATGGGCACCATTCGTTTTCGTAAGACGAACACTGTCCGTCGCTATACACTCCTTTGCTCGTTGGCGTGTATGGTAGTTTGTAAACGCCGCGCGAACTTACCGTACTGGCGGTTTCGCTACCCAGTATAAAGCCCTTGCTCGTCTCGTGTAAAGCTTTGTCATACTTATGGTCGCGATAGTTCAAACCTACGATATCCATCACTTCGGCAAAGCCACTGGCAAGTGCATTGTCCACACGGTCAAGACCTTGTGTTACAGGGCGTGTAGGGTCAAGTTCGTGGCACAGGTTCTGCAATTTCTTTGCCCATTCCACTCCGACGTTCTTGTCCCACTGCTCTGGTATCTCGTTGCCTATGCTCCACATTACTATAGAGGGGTGGTTGCGGTGGTTGAGCACGAGGTTTGTGATGTCTTTCTCTGCCCATTCCTTGAAGAAGCGTGCATAGCCGTTCTTACACTTTGGATATATCCACATGTCGAAGCTCTCAGCCATCACCATCATGCCGAGTGAGTCACACAGATCCATCTGCATGGTTGAAGGCATATTGTGTGAGGTACGAATGGCATCGCATCCCATCTCTTTCATCAATTTTATCTGGCGGATTAGTGCAGCCTTGTTGACGGCAGCACCTAAAGGACCAAGGTCATGATGCAAACATACGCCCTTTATCTTTCGTGTAACTCCGTTTAGCTGAAAACCGCCTTCCTTGCTAACGCTGATGGTGCGCACGCCAAGATTGGTAATGGTTTCGTCTATCACCTTATGGTTGCGGAACAACCGTGTGCGCACCTTATATAAATATGGAGACTCAGGTGACCACAGGTTTGGCTTGCTCAGCGTCAGTTCTGTCTTTATTACTCCATCAGCCGACACGTCGAAGTGGCTGCCAGCCTCCATAAAGCCATTAGCATTTATTACTTCGACGACACAGGCAACGTCACTGAAGTCTGTGCCTTGCAATTTCGTCTCGTAAGCCACGGTGGCCTGAGGCTCAGTGCGTCCGTGGTTGTCAACGCCTTCTTTCAGCCCGATAGTACGTACGGAGGTGCTCCAAGGGTCTATGTGTACTTTAGGAGTTATCACCAACTGCACTGGTCGATAGAGACCTGCTCCAGGATACCAGCGGCTGCTTTCCTCTTTATTGTCCAACTCAACCTCAATAATGTTGTCGCCTTGCTTCACGAAGTCTGTAACGTCAAGTCTGAAAGCATTGTATCCGTAAGCCCAGTAGCCCGCTCTTTTGCCATTTACAAAAACAGTAGGTTCAGACATCGCACCGTCAAACTGAAGTTCGTAGAATGAAGACTGGTCAAACGATTTGTCTGCGAATAGCGAACTGTTAACCACGCACTTATAATAGCCCCTGCCTATCCATGGCAATGAGCCAGAGCGACCAGACTTCTCCGTTGCTACCTTCTCTCCGTTCTGGACAATGCGAACAGTCTGTAGGTCCCATTTCTTGTCAAACGGTCCGCTGATTGCCCAGTCGTGTGGTACGACAACGTTCTGCCACTCCTGTTTGTCGCGCGAAAACTGCCAGTCTTTCAGGTTGATTACTTGGCGCTGTGCATACGTTCCCACCATTGGCATTACGGTACTAAGCAACAGCACGCACAATATAGAAATGTGACATTTCTTCATGTTCAGTTTTATTGTTTGTTAGTTATAGTAGTAATAATGGTCAATTTTTTAGATTAAAAGAGATTTAATTGTCCTATAAGTTCATCGCGCACCTGCTGCTGGCTTTTGCCTGCGTCAGGGTCAAGATTTTCCTCATTCTCTTCTGTAGCGACCTCTTCGTCTGCAGCCTCAGAACCATCGCTTGGTGGTTCGGGGAAGCGCAGAGGCTCCAGTTCCTCGACTTTATCGATAGCGAAGGTGCTGATTCTTTTTCCCTTTGCCTTAAAGCCTTTCACAGCAATGAACTCCTCGCAGTCAATCTCCATAGGTTCGCGGAAACTGTCATTGCCGCCCCACGACACTTTGATGCGTGGGAAAGCCGTATCGGTAAGCAGTAGGAGTTTATTTTTCGGATTTTCACCAAGGAATGAGCGGTGGCTCTTTATAGCTTCCATCTCAAAGCGCTTCAGGTAGCCGAAGCCGTTGTTGTCCTCATCGAGTACTACGGCTGTCCATGCCTTGTGTTCATCCCATTTCTCTATGCGCAGTATGTTTTGCTCGAAATGGCTGTTCGGGTCAGGTGAAGTAATGTAGAAGTCGCCATTGGTAAGTACTACGAGTATGCTGTCGCCATCAAGGAATTTGCCCAATGATATGCCGTGGGCATCATAGTTCAGACGGTTGACATCTGCATCCCACCATATCTCGCGCCCTCCCAGTGTAGAGTGCCCGTGGCTCTTTAGGCTGATCTTATGTACGGGGAACTTTGTCAGAGTGTTACCCTTCGAACCGCGTCCCTTTACGTCAAGCGTAGAGAAGTCATAATCAAAGAATATCTTCTTGATTTTCGGACCAGGCTCATGTGTTATCTTTATCACCTCAGCTTCGCCGTTAGGATTGGCGGTGAAGTACAAGACACGACTGCCAGGCGTGCCTTGCGTTATGTCATATTCGCGGTCGCGCGTGCAGGCATCCACGCAGAAACGTTTTACGAAGTTACGACCTTGCTTACCATCGCGATATACGCAGTTGTAGATTGTGCGTTTATCGCCTTTCTTCCAGATGCCGAGGTGCATGACGTTCTTGCCCACGTCAATCTTCTCCGCCACCTTAATCACTTTGTACTTACCGTCGCGGTAGAATATGATGACATCGTCGATGTCAGAACAATTACATACGTACTCTGCCTTCTTCAGACCAGTTCCGATAAATCCTTCCTGACGGTCGATATACAGTTTCTGGTTAGCCTCTACCACCTTTGTTGCCTCTATGGTATCAAAGTTGCGTATCTCGGTCAGTCGTGGGTGCTCCGCACCATACTTCTGCTTCAAATGTTCATACCACTCACAGGTGATGTCAACCATCCTGCCCAGATCGCGCTCAATCTCGTCAATCTCTGCTTGTATCTTGGCTATAAGTTCGTCAGCCTGATCTTTCGAGAATTTCAGTATGCGCTTCATCTTTATCTCCATAAGGCGCAGTATGTCGTCCTTGGTTACTTCGCGCACGAGCTGTGGGTAATAAGGTGTCAATCGCTCGTCGATATGCTCACAGGCAGCATCTATTGAATCTGCATTCTCGTATTTCTTGTCCTTGTATATGCGTTCTTCGATGAAGATTTTCTCAAGCGAGCAGAAGAACAGTTGCTCAAGCAATTCGCCACGGCGTATTTCCAACTCCATTCGCAGCAAATTCATTGTCTGGTCGGTGCTTGCACGCAGCACGTCGCTGATGGTCAGGAATTGTGGTTTCTTATCCTTTATGACGCAACAGTTTGGCGATATGCTCACCTCGCAGTCAGTAAAGGCATAGAGTGCATCTATCGTCTTATCCGAACTGACACCTGGTGTAAGGTGAACGAGAATCTCTACGTTTGCCGCCGTAAGGTCTTCCACCTTTCTTACCTTAATTTTTCCCCTCTCTACGGCCTTCGTTATAGAGTCAATCAGAGTTTCTGAGGTCTTGGAGAAAGGTATGTCGCGTATTACGAGCGTTTTCTGATCTATTTTCTCAATCTTGGCGCGCACCTTGATGCTTCCTCCACGCTGACCGTCGTTGTAGCGCGACACGTCAATGCTGCCTCCCGTTGGAAAGTCAGGGTACAAATGGAACTCTTTTCCACGCAGATAGCTGACAGCCGCGTCGCATATCTCACAGAAGTTATGTGGCATAATCTTTGAGTTCAGTCCAACGGCTATGCCCTCTACGCCCTGCGCCAGCAACAACGGGAACTTCACAGGTAGTGTGATAGGTTCTTTGTTGCGTCCGTCGTATGACATTTGCCACTCCGTGGTCTTCGGATTAAATACCGTCTCCAGAGCAAACTTGCTCAGTCGCGCTTCTATATAACGTGGTGCGGCAGCCGACGAACCTGTCAGTATGTTGCCCCAGTTGCCCTGTGTGTCAATGAGCAGGTTTTTCTGTCCCAGCTGCACCAGAGCGTCGCCTATAGAGGCATCGCCATGCGGATGGAACTGCATGGTGTGTCCTACGATGTTTGCTACCTTGTTATATCTACCATCATCCATGCGCTTCATGGAGTGGAGTATGCGTCGCTGTACAGGCTTCAGACCATCCTCGATGTGTGGCACGGCACGCTCCAGGATTACGTATGATGCGTAATCCAGAAACCAATTCTGATACATACCGCTTAGGTGGTGAACCACCGAAGCGTCAAAGCGGTTTACGGGCTTATAGGAGCCATCGCCCTGCGCTGCTGCTTCCGTTGCTTCGTCAACGTCTTCAGTTACGTTTTCAACCTCAGTATTTTCGCCTTGATACTCGTTTTCGTATTCGTTTTCGCTATTTACAATTATCTCGTCGTCCATCTGTCGTTTGTTTGTTCCGTCTGCAAAGTTACGAAAAAACACTTGAAAATCCAAATTTATTTTGGATTTTCAAGATAGATGTGGTATCTACAGAATGTAGATAGAGGCAACCTGTGGGTGTTCCATGTTCTCGGCATTATCGTATGCATCGGCACTCTTGTCGAAGAATATAGTGCGCATACGTGTTGCGCTGAGTGTCTTCCCCCTGAGCAGTCGGGCAGCGTCAGACCCCTGTGTGGTAACTGGTAACACGGCATACTCGCCGAAGTACATCACGCTGTGGCGTTCTGTTCCATCACGGCGAATCACCACCTGCATATCGCTATGCCGCCTGTCATTGCCCTTCTGTATGCACAGTTTTACCTCAGGGCGCACTTTGGCATACTCCCTTATCCAACATTCCACCAACGGACGTGCAAAGCGTGGGCTCTTTATATAATAGGTGTTGATACCATCGATATTGCCACCCTGTGCCAATACCGACAAAGCACAGCCGGCAAGCCATGCTGCCAAGACAATCTTTTTGCTAATCCTAATCATTATAACTAATCTACTTTTTACCTATAAATAAAACGTCATGTTTGCCTATGCAAGTTTCCGAGTGCAAAATTACTACTTTTCCCACAATCCGACAATAACATTTATTTGGTTTCCTACGTTTTCTAATAGCTATCATATTACGGATATTACATCGTGGAAGCTATGCTTTGACACTTCAAGAGGTGTTTTTTGCCTCATAAATACCTGAAAAGTGCCGTCAGAAACTCTATTTTGAGTTTTCTGGCGGCACTTCTCATTTTGACACTTTGCAAACTAAAACACGCTCAAACCTATCAGATTGTCAGAATCAAACAGGTTCGCAATCATCAATCATTGGTATTAACTCTATCAGTTTTTTTCCGTCAATCTCAAATTTCTCAAGAACATCATTACCATCTTTGAAACGGCGGATTTCTGTGGAAAACGTCTTGTCACATTGCGCTGCATAATCCTGTTCAGAGAGAAAATAATACTCTACACCATTGTAACTGAAACGTAAATCATATCTCTGTACAGCAAAGTCGTAGTAGAAAGTTTCTTCTGAATTATTGCAGTATCCATGATACAGACCTCCGTTTCTATCGTAGTTTGGCGGATATTTCGAGTTAAACGGGTACCCAGCCTGATCTTCTTTAATATAATCGTATGCCATATTATTATCTTAAAGTTACGTCAACTTGATGAATTATGATAAACATAAAATATTTATGATAATTTGTGGTAAT
>OCVV011354423.1_pt1 | contig 73732 bp, 56 predicted proteins | sample 1539721 | NCBI WGS metagenome assembly OCVV01 (sample SAMN02144230, study PRJEB22623) | gut metagenome | biome: sheep rumen | host: Ovis aries | place: New Zealand
CAGATAGCCGGAGGACGTACCTCCGAACCGGCTTCATACGGACTGACCGAACAATTAGTAGCATTAGGCTTCAAGAGCGACCGAATGAAAACAGGTACTCCTGCCCGATTAGACGCACGATCCATTCACTTTGAAGAATTAGTGCGCCAAGACGGAGATGATGATTGGCATCAGTTCAGTTACCTGAATACCGTGCATCGGGAACTCAAACAGATGCCTTGCTGGATCACTTACACCAATCCGAACACGCACGAAGCACTACGCGCAGGATTAGCAGATTCGCCCCTTTTCAACGGACAAATCAAGAGTATCGGTCCTCGTTATTGCCCGAGTATTGAAACCAAGATTGTCACTTTTGCAGATAAAGAAGCGCACCAGATTTTCTTGGAGCCGGAAGGTGTAGATAGTAACGAATATTATGTCAACGGTTTCTCCAGCAGTCTTCCTTGGCAAGTACAATTAGCGGGCCTCAAAACGATCAAAGGATTAGAAGACGTGGTGATGTACCGACCGGGTTATGCCATCGAATATGACTTCTTCGACCCCACCCAATTGCATCACACATTAGAGACTAAACAGATTAAAAATCTGTTTTTCGCCGGACAGATCAATGGTACAACCGGCTATGAAGAAGCCGCAGGCCAAGGATTAGAAGCCGGTGTGAACGCACATATCAACGTACACGGAGGTGCTCCGTTCACGATGGGAAGAGACGAGAGTTATATAGGTGTACTGATAGACGATCTGGTCAATAAGGGAGTGGATGAACCTTACCGGATGTTCACTTCCCGCGCTGAATACCGCATCTTGTTACGCCAGGACAATGCCGACGAACGACTGACTCAACGCAGTTACGAGATGGGATTAGCGGACTCCTATCGATTCAACTTACTGCGTCAAAAACAAACAGATTGCGCCGATTTCATCGGATATATGCAAACCACCACGGTTCGCAAAGGCAGTATTGACGGTTGGTTAGAATCGATCGGTAGTTCAGCCTTGCACGAAGGATGCAAAATCAGCGATTTGGTATTACGCCCGCAAGTAAACATCAAAGCCTTGGCGGAAGTACTGCCGGATCTGAAAGAACGGATAGGCGGACTGAGCGACGAGGTGATTGAGAGTTGCGAGATTCAAATCAAATACGCCGGCTATATTAAGCGGGAGCAATTAGAAGCCGCCAAACTGCAACGCTTAGAACAAATCCGAATACCGGAAAGTTTTAATTACGAAGAAGTACAAAGCCTTAGTACCGAAGCGCGCCAAAAACTAACTCGTATCCGTCCGCGCTCTATCGGCGAAGCACAACGAATACCCGGTGTAAGCCCTAATGACATAAGCGTATTATTAGTCCTGATGGGCAGATAAATAGATATTTAGTTTGCAAAGCAAACTACTATCAGTGTTTCACGTGGAACAAATAACAAATATTACATATCGAAAAAACTATAAACAAACATAACATTATGACAGCTGAAGACGTTAAAAAAGTTATTCGGAATGTGCCTGATTTCCCGATCAAAGGCATACAATTCAAAGACATCACTACCGCTTTAGACAAGCCCGAGTGTTTGAAATGGTTAAGAGATGAGACAGTAAGAAGATATAAAGGTCTCGGTATTACTAAGGTCGTTGGTATTGAATCCCGCGGATTTATATTAGCTCCCGCGGTGGCGATTGAATTAAATGCTGGTTTTGTGCCTATCCGCAAGCATAACAAGCTGCCGGCTGAGACCGTATCGGTAACCTATAAGAAGGAATATGGAGATGATACTATCCAGATTCACAAGGATGCTCTCACTCCTGATGATATTGTGCTCATACACGATGACATTTTAGCTACCGGGGGATCTATGGAAGCAGCCATAAAATTGGTGAAGAAATTAGGTGTTAAGAAAATATATGTAAACTGCATCATCGAGTTAGATGGATTGAATGGCATGAAATATCTTGAAGGAAAAACAGATGGTATAGAGTGCCTGCTGAAGATTGAGGTGGACGAGTAAAGTAGTTAATAATTGACAGATGATAATTGGGTTTGAAAGAGAAGGACGAACATATTGCGCTGCTTCTGAAACGGATTCCCGAGAGTCCGGGCGTGTACCAGTACTTTGATAAGGACGGGCAGATAATCTATGTGGGAAAAGCAAAAAACCTGCATCGGCGGGTGAATAGCTATTTCAACAAAGATCATCAGTCCTCCAAAACAAGGCAACTGGTAGCGCACATTGCGGATATACGCTATGTAGTGGTAGATAGCGAACAGGATGCGTTCTTGTTAGAGAACAACTTGATCAAACAATATCAACCGCATTATAATATCCTCCTCAAAGACGGAAAGAGCTACCCCTCTATCTGCATTACCAAAGAACCTTACCCGCGCATCTTCAAAATACGTACTATCAATAAGAAAGCAGGCGAATATTATGGTCCGTACACGTTCGGTTATACGGTAGATACGGTGTTGGAGTTGATCCATAAAATATACCCTATCCGTACGTGCAATATACCACTTTCCCGCGATTCCATCGAGAAAAACAAGATCCGTGTCTGCCTCAAATACCATCTGCATAACTGCTGCGGAATTTGCGAGATGAGACCAGGAAGCGAGCATTACGCGGAATGGATTGATCAGGCGCGCAAACTGATTAAAGGCGATGCACACGATATCGGACGGCAATTAGAGGAAGAAATGCTGATGAAATCGGCGGAACTTAAATTTGAAGAAGCCGCTGAAATCAAACGCAAACTGGAATTATTGGAACAATTCAAGAGCAAGACAATTATCACGAATTCATCGGCAAGAGATGTGGATGTATTCGGGTATGACGAGCAAGATGACCGCGTCTATATCTCCATGCTGCATGTACACAACGGAAGTATAGTGCAAGGTCAGACCATCGAATACCGCCGGAAGATGGAAGAGGATAAAGAAGAACTTCTGGCAATGGGAATGATGGAGTTAAGAAGTCAGTTGGAGAGTACTACCCAAGACGTAATTGTTCCGTTCATTCCGGAGGTTTTTGATGAAAAACTGCATGTCTATATCGCAACAGCGGGAGATAGAAAGAAACTGCTCGATTTAGCGATGCAGAATGTGCGGCAATACAAAATGGATCGTTTGAAACAAGAAGACAAACTCAATCCCGAGCAACGCGGTGTGCGCATTCTGACAGAGTTGCAGCAGATGATGGGACTCCCTACTCTGCCCCGATGGATTGATTGTTTCGATAACTCGAATATCCAAGGTACTAACGCAGTAGCCGGCTGTGTAGTCTATCGAATGGCAAAACCCAGCAAGAGCGATTATAAGAAGTTTGAGATCAAGACGGTCGAAGGAGCCGATGATTACGCGTCCATGCGCGAAGTAGTAAGGAGAAGGTATCAACACCTGATTGATGAAGGAGGACAGATGCCGGATCTGATCATTGCCGACGGAGGCATCGGACAAATGCACGCTATTCGGGAAGCGGTGGAAGACCAATTGGGTTTGCACATCCCCATTGCGGGATTGAAGAAAAACGACAAGCACCGCACGCAAACACTCCTCTACGGTTTTCCTCCGGCAGAAATCAGCATGCCTGTCACGAGCGAAGTGTTCCGATTGCTGACTGCTATACAAGATGAAGTGCACCGATTTGCTATTTCGTACCATAAAGCCAAGCGAAGCAAGGCACAAATTCATAGCCAATTAGATGATTTACAGGGAGTTGGAGAGATTACGAAGCATAAAATACTGACTCATTTCGGCTCCGTGAAGCGCGCTAAAAGCGCCAGCTTGGACGAATGGAAAGAATTGCTCGGAAACCGCAGAGGATCAATCATTTACGAGCAAATTCAGGCCAAAATAAGTCTCTGAGAATTGAATGAAAATCACGAACATGAGTATTTATACAATAAAAAAAGGTATTTTTGAGCATGCCGATGATCTGGTTTTGCTCAACGAGGAGGGAAAAGTTGTTTCTCCGCTGGAGATACTGAAAGTGTGCGAACCGCATCGCGTCTTTGCGTTCGACGGACAGATGGGAGCCGGTAAGACCACTTTCATCAAATCGCTCTGCGAAGCCATGGGAACAGCGGATATCGTGAACAGCCCTACTTTTGCCATCGTCAATGTGTATGACGTGGAACAACCGTACAAAGGTGAAGTCTATCATTTCGATTGCTACCGGCTGAAAGACATCCGCGAGGCGATTGATTTCGGAGCGGAGGATTATCTCTATTCCGGTAACTACTGCTTCATCGAATGGCCGGAGATGATAGATGCCCTGCTGCCGGACGACACGGTGTATATCCGTATCCGCGTGATGGAGAACGGAGACAGACAATTGACCATTGACAATTGACCATTGTGCGAGACCGGATAAGAGCATACCCGATGATTGTATTGCTGCTGCCGCTGGTGGCAGCAATATTATTTTGCGAGCACAAAGGCTTCTTGTACCCGGAAGAGAAAGCGATCTACGATAGCCTCTATGTGTACCGCTTCGTTTTGACGAGCGAAAACCATAGTACGGCTCGATACGAGCGCTATGAAGCACAAACATACGGAGGAAAAGTGTATGCGTATATCCTGCGTGACAGCCTCAATACCCTGTTCCATCCGGGCGACACGATTATTGCTACCACGCGTATCAGAAAGCCCGATTCGATAGGCTCGTTTGATTATCGCAAGTACCTCCTGCGCAAGGGAATCATCGGCTCGGCTTTTATCTACCGCTACGAAGCGCGGCGGAACGAATCCTACTCCCCTACCCTGCAAAAACGCCTGTATGAGCGCTTGTCATCTGCCGGCTTGGAAGAGGACGAACTCGCCACTACGGGAGCAATCACCTTGGGCTATAAAGAGGACTTGGATCCTGCCGTCAAACATCATTTTCAGGTTTCAGGAGCCGCACATGTGTTAGCCGTGAGCGGCTTGCATACAGGTATCATATATCTGTTAGTAATAGGTCTCCTCACGATAGGCGGACGCATCAAACCGCACTATGACAACCGTTTAGGCCGCTGTCTCCTAAGCGTTTCTATCATATGCGTCATGTGGCTCTACGCATGGATAACCGGCATGACGCCTTCCGTCGTGCGCGCCGTGGTGATGGTGACGATGGTGGAAATAGGACGGATGTTTTACCGCCAAGGAATAAGCGTGAACAGCATCGCCGCTGCCGCATTTTTCATCCTGTTATTACGCCCTCTGGATTTATGGAGCGTGGGCTTTCAATTGAGTTTTGCCGCTACGTTTGCTATCGTCCTGTTAGTTAATCAGAGTGAGAAAAAACTGCATTTGAGAGCGCGAAACAGGCTTTTGAACTGGCTAATCGGAACGGTGATTGTCTCTATTGCCGCGCAATTAGGTACCTTGCCGCTCACGATCTATTATTTCGGATATGTAAGTACGTATTTTCTGCTTACTAACCTGATTGTACTGCCTATCGCTACGTTCTTGGTTCCTGCGGGATTGATCAGTATCGCGTTTGGCGGATCAACAGCAGGCATTTGGTTTAGCAAAATAACGCACGGTTTGGCATGGTTGATGAATCACTCCGTGGGATGGATTGAGTCCCTGCCGCATAGCACTCTTCCGGCACATGCAAGCATAACAATGGTGGCAATTTACTATGTTTTATTGCTTTTATTATGCTTTACACTATATGATGAGTAAGAATTTTGCAGAAAAATTTGCATAATTCATAAAAAAGAAGTAATTTTGCAGCGCAAAATTGTTTTAATATGGATGTAGTATTACTGATAGTGGCCGGTTTATGCATCGTGATAGGTATTATCGGATGTATTGTACCGGGTTTGCCGGGCACGCCCATCGCGTACGCCGGTTTATGGATTGCACAGGCTACCGAGAGAGTGGATTTCTCCTGGCAGACTTTGCTTATCTGGGGTATTGTAACGATTATTGTCTCCGTCTTGGATTATGTAGTACCGGCATGGGGAACCAAGCAATTCGGCGGCACGAAATGGGGTGTTTGGGGCAGTACGATAGGTGTGTTTGCAGGACTTTTCTTCGGCGCAGCGGGTGTCATTGTTGGTCCGCTGGTAGGAGCCGTTATTGGCGAATTACTGGGCGGTAAAGAGATGGCGCAAGCTCTCAAAGCCGGATGGGGAAGTTTCATCGGACTTCTTTTCGGTACGATCATCAAACTGATTTGCTGTGGCTTAATGGCAAGCGCTTTGATACAAGCTATTTGGTAACGGAAATGATTGAGATTAAAGATATATACAAATCTTTCGGTGAACTGGAAGTGCTGAAAGGGGTTAATTTGAGCGTCAAGAAAGGCGAGATTGTAGCCATCATCGGCAAATCCGGAGCAGGTAAAACCACCCTACTCCAGATCATCGGTACGCTGGCTCGGCCTTCCAAAGGACAAATCATCATCGGTGGAACAGATGTCTTTGCACTGAAAGACAAAGAGTTAGCCGCTTTCCGAAACAAACACATCGGCTTTATTTTTCAGTTCCACCAACTCCTGCCGGAATTTACAGCTTTGGAAAACGTCTGTATTCCCGCTATGATCGCCCGCGAGAAAGAAAACCAGTACAAACCCAGAGCAGAGAAACTGTTGCAGGAATTAGGTTTGGCGGAGCGCATGGGACATAAGCCCAACGAACTATCCGGTGGCGAGAAACAGCGTGTAGCCGCAGCAAGAGCGCTGATGATGAGCCCGGATATTATCCTTGCCGACGAACCGACAGGAAGCTTGGACGAAAAGAACAAAAAGGAGTTGAGCGAGTTACTGCTCCAGCTACGCAAAGAGTACGGTCAGACCATTCTGCTCGTAACGCACGACAAAGAGTTAGCGGGAATAGCCGACCGCATCATCGAAATTAAAGACGGAAAGATCAGCAAATAATGAATAATACATATAGATATTGGTTTTTATTGTTGGTGGTGTCATTGGCCTTAAATGCCTGCCATCATTCCAGAACGTATTTTCCGAAAGACTTAGAGCCGCAACAGATTGATCTTGTGCGGTTTGACAATGCACTTATGAACGCGCAGGAAGCAACAATCCAAGAAGATGTGCGCCTTCTGTACGAAAAGTTTCCCGTCTTCATGCCTCTTTGGGTAGAAGATATTTTGGGGATTCCAAGTACCGACACCGCCTATTTGGAGCAACAATTACCGCTGTTTCTGAACGATACCCTTTATGGTTTCAAAGAGACCAACAAACGGGAAAAAGCGATGTTTGCAGACGTGAAAGATGTGGAACAATCGCTCGGACAGGCTTTTGCACGCATCCGATACCTCTATCCGGAGACGCAAATCCCCACCCTATACCTCTTCATTTCCGGCTTCCAGACACCTGTTTATTTCAGCGAAGATCTGATCGGTATCGGCGGCGACATGTACCTCGGCAGCGAGTACGAATACTACAACCGCGTGGTGTATGACTACCAGAAACAAACCATGCGCAAGGAGTGCATTCCGGTGGACGTGATCAGCGCTTTCCTCTTCCGTACACTACCCTATACTTCTACCAAAACTCGCCTCTTGGACCAAATGATGTACCGCGGTAAAGTGATGTACCTGACAGCGCAGATTTTCAATAACTTACCCGGTTACGAAGTGATGGGTTGGACCAAGGATCAATGGGATTGGTGTCTCCAACATGAACGCGCTATCTGGCACTTGGTGATGGATAAACGCGATCTTTTCAAAACCGAAAGTCTGGTCTTGACCAGTTATCTGAACGATGGTCCATTTACCGCCGAGGTCTCGCAGGAATCGCCGGGACGATTAGGCATTTGGATCGGATGGCGGATTGCGGAGAGTTACATGGAGCATCATCCGGAAGTGACGATTCAGCAACTGATGGCAGAAGGAGACGCACAGAAACTATTAGAGGAAAGTTATTACAAACCATAAACGATTTATATTCAACGATTTAATATGGAAGATTTCATTACATCTATTCAAGACCTGATGGTCGGTCTTTTTGCCGGAATGTCCGGTTTGGCCATCGCGTTAGTGGGATTAGCAGCAGGTATTCTTGCCTTGCTGGTAGTTTATTTCATCCGCATCCACATAGCGTACAGAATGGCGGTAAACAGACATCGTGATCCGCTCGGATGGGCATTGCTGTCCTTCTTCGTTTCTCCGCTGCTCACATGGATTATCCTGCTTATTGCGGGCGATGCACGATATTAAAAAACAACGATATGAAAAAGATTTGTATGATTTTAGCGGCTGTTCTGATGTGTGCCGCTACCTTGGAAGCCAAGACATTAGTGGTTTATTTCTCCGCTACCGGTACTACCAAAGCCGCAGCCCAGAAGATAGCCAAAGAGCAGAATGCAACGCTTTGGGAGATTGAACCGGCAGAGAAATACACCACCGCAGACCTGGATTGGCGCAATAAACAATCCCGTTCATCCATTGAGATGAATGACCCGGAGGCTCGTCCGGCAATCAAACAATGCACGAACATCCAGCCGTACGAAACGATCTATGTGGGCTACCCTATTTGGTGGGGTATTTGTCCGCGTATCATCGACTCATGGTTAGAAAACAACCTCGCGCAATTAGAGGGCAAAAAGCTCATTCCGTTCGCAACTTCCGGCAGTAGTACGATTGACCAATCCGTTCAGTATCTGCGCACTAACTATCCTTCGCTCAATTGGCAGGACGGCATACTGATGAATCAATAATGGCGTATTCGTTTCGTGCATATTGGCCTTTTTACAAACGCAACTTGAAAGTGGCGTTTCCTGTGATGCTGACCCAATTGGGAGCAGCTTTGGTCGGTTTGGCGGATTCCATTATGGTGGGTCATTACGGCACAACGGACTTGGCTGCTGTCAGTTTCTCCAATGCGCTCTTTTTTACCGTCATGGTCTTTGCCATGGGAGCGCTGATGGGTGTCACGCCTTTAGTGGGCAATGTGCGCGGACGCTTGGAAAAACTGATGCAGCAGGGCACAACCGAAGAAGAGATCGCCCATAAGCATGAGCAGATCACTTCCTATCTCGCTAACGGATTGGTTTTCACGGGTTTGATGTGCATCCTTTCGTTAGCGCTCTTAGTGCCGTGTATCCCCTATTTGGATGCTTTTGGCCAGGAACCCGAAGTGATCGCCAGCGCGCGGCCATACTACATCCTGATCGTTCTTTCCATTGTGCCGTTCCTCCTTTTTAGTTTCAGCAAACAGTTTCTGGAGGGATTAGGAAACACTTTGGTTGCAATGTTGATTACGCTGGGCTGTAACCTTCTGAATATATTGTTCAACTGGGTCTTTATCTTCGGTCATTGGGGTTTTGAACCGATGGGAGCCGAAGGAGCAGGGTGGGCTACGCTGATTGCAAGAAGCCTGATGCCTGTCTGTTTCTTTGTCGCCATGTGCGTCAAAGCCGATTGGAGGCAGTATATCGTGTCGCTCAAAGGCAGACTGATCACACGGCGTGAGATAGAGCACTTGATCTCCATCGGTACGCCGATAGGCTTGCAATCCTTCGCAGAGGCATTCCTTTTTACCGCCTCCTTTGTCATCATCGGCTGGATCAGCAAGGAAGCGTTAGCCGCGCATCATATTGCGAACCAAATGGCAGATCTCACTTTTATGCTGGCATTGGGTATCGGCTCAGCTACTACGATCCGTGTATCCTATCAGTTGGGCAAAGGCGATATACAAGCCGTTAAAATGGCAAGCCGCGCTTCGGTACATTTGTGCCTGCTGATGAATACCATCGGAGCGGCTATTATGATCTTCGGACGCAATATAATCCCGTATATCTTCACGGAAGACCAAGCGGTTATTCCTATCGCTTCTTCGCTGCTCATTATTGCCGGAACATTCCAATACGCGGACGGTTTGCAATGTATCGGAGCGGCGATGCTCCGCGGTATTCAGGATGTACGTGCGCCGATGCGGATTGCGCTCTTCTCGTATATCGGAATTGCTTTGCCTTTAGGCCTCGCGCTCACCTTCCCTGTCGGATGGGGCGCACAAGGAATGTGGATCGCTTTTGTAATCGCACTGGCTATTCCCGCTGTGCTCTTCCATATACGATTCCATAAACAACTCAAACGTATAGCATACAACAAAACATATGAATAGAGCAGATTTTCCGATATTAAAGGAGACCGTTCACGGACGACCGTTAGTCTATCTTGATAATGCCGCTACGAGCCAGAAGCCGCAGGCTGTGATAGAGGCGATCGTGGAAGCATACAGCCACTGGAACAGTAACATCCATCGCGGCGTGCATCATCTGAGCCAAGTGGCTACAATGAAGCATGAGGAAGCGCGCAAAGCGGTAGCTGCTTTCATCGGAGCGGACAGTTCCGATGAGATCATCTTCACCAAAGGTACGACAGACAGTTTGAACACACTCGCTTTCTCCTTTGGAGAAGCTTTCATCCATGAGGGCGATGAGATCATCGTGAGCGGAGTAGAGCATCATTCGAACATCGTTCCCTGGCAAATGCTCTGTGAGCGCAAGAAAGCTTCCCTGCGGCATATTCCCCTGCGCGAGGATCTAACGCTCGATATAGAGGCTTTTAAGGGCCTTCTAAGCGAAAAAACGAAACTCGTCTCAGTGGCACATGTGAGCAACGTGCTCGGAATTATCAATCCCGTCGAAGAGATCATCCGTCTGGCGCATGAACGGAACATCCCCGTTTGTATTGATGGCGCACAGAGTGTACCGCACATGGCCGTAGATGTGCAAGCGCTCGGCTGCGATTTTCTGGTCTTCTCCGGACATAAGATGTATGCCCCGACAGGCATCGGCGTGCTGTACGGCAAACGCGCATGGCTCGAACAACTACCGCCGGCTGAAGGAGGAGGAGAGATGATCGATCATGTGCGTTGGACAGGCACTACGTACAACCAACTGCCCTATAAGTTCGAAGCCGGAACACCTAATTTTGTGGGTTCACACGCGCTCCACAAAGCCATCGAATATATTCAATCCATCGGTTGGAAAGCACTCGAAGCCCATGAACGCGAACTGACGCAGTACTGCGAAACCCAATTGGCGGCAATCGAAGGCGTACATATCTATGCCGCTAACCAACCCAAAGCCGGTGTCATCAGTTTCAACGTATATAATGGTCAAATCTCAAATCTCCTCCATCCTTTCGACATCGGCACGCTCCTTGACCAGCAAGGCGTAGCGGTTCGAACGGGACACCATTGTGCAGAACCGCTGATTGACGAACTCGGTGTTCCGGGAACAATAAGAGTGTCCTTCGGCTTGTATAACGACAAGACGGACGTGGATGCGTTGATCGCGGCGTTGAAAAAAACAATAATGATGCTTAGCTAACTCAATCATGCCGGAAATCGTATTACATTATATCTGGGAACATTGCCTTTGGGCGGGTTTTGCGCAGCAGACAACCGACGGCAAGACGGTCGAGATCCTCTCGGTGGGCGAACATAACCGCGATGCAGGTCCGGACTACAGCCATGCGCGAGTGCGAATTGACGGAAAAGAGTGGATCGGAAACATCGAGATACATGTCTCTTCAAGTGATTGGACCAAACATCGCCATCACCTCGACAGCGCCTATGATAACATCATCCTGCATGTCGTTCGTACCGCCGACAAACCCGTTTATAACTCCCGCGGCGAACTGATCCCGCAATGCGAACTCAATTATCCGGGCGACAAAGATTACCTGAGTGCGCTTTTCGAAACGGCGCAACAGATGGATAGTGCTATGAGCCGGATAGGCTGTGCGGAACAGCTGCTACGGGATCCCCAACTATTGACCGAAGGATGGCGGAAAAACCTCTTGCGCAAACGCCTTGAATGCAAACATGCCTCGATCATGCGGCTCTTGGAGATCACCAAAGGCAGTTGGGAACACGCGCTCTATATCTCCTTGGCGCGCAATTTCGGCTTTCATACCAACAGCGTACCTTTCGAGGAACTCGCCATCAATACGCCGCTTTCGTACCTCCAGAAGCACAAAAACAACCTCTTCCAACTAACGGCGCTCCTCATGGGACAAGCGGGATTGATTGCGCCGGAACAGAAAGAGATGCACAAAGAGTACGATTTTCTGCGAACCAAATTCAGCTTGACGCCTATGAATGCTTCTGTCTGGAAACATGCGCGAATGCGTCCGCAGAACAGCCCGGAACTGCGCATTCAGCAGTTCGCACAACTCATCTATCAGTCTGAAAATCTGCTGAGTAAGATCCTGGATTACGATGACCTCAAAGACTTGGAACAACTCTTTGAGATCACCTGCTCCGGTGCTAAACAATTGGGCAAATCAAGTATCGACATCCTGCTCATCAACACCGTTATTCCCTATAAATACGCGTACGCACTCTATAAAAACAATGCCGCAAAAGCGGAAGCCGCGATGGCGTTAATGGAGAAAATAGCCCCGGAGAATAACACCATCATCCGCCAGTGGCGCGTTCTCGGACAAACAGTAAAAAACGCAGCAGATACCCAAGCTCTGCTGCATCTTTACCAAAACTACTGCCAACACCACGAGTGCATCAACTGTGAAGTCGGCTACAAGATCTTCCAAGATAACCAACTGAAATTATTCTGATTAAGCCGTTTTACTATAACGCATTTCGCCCTTACTCGCTTCCAAACGAAGCATCTGTTCGAATTGTTTCACGCAATTAGACAAACTGTATTTACACGCCGATTCGCGGTATTTGGCTCCCATGAACAGACGTTCTTTGGGTCGGTCTAACCAATAATCGATGGCTCGCGCCAGGTCTTTGGGATCGCCGGCTTTGAACAAACTGCGCTCGTCCAATGCAAACTGAGGAGTCGCGCTATTATCCGAATTGGCGATCACAGGCACCAAACCCGTTGCAAAAGCTTCAATACAACTGATCGCCTCGCTTTCCATATCCGAAGCATGCACATACAGATCTGTACTTAACAGCTCTTCAATCAGTTGCGAACGGCTTAAAAACGTGAATAGCGGCGGATTAGCCAAACCCTTGCTTAACTTCAAATAACGCTTGTACTCCGGACCTCTTCCGGCAAAAACCAGCTGTATGCGGTCGCCGTACTTGCTGTATTGCAGAGCCTTGATGATCACATCCTGACGTTTCTCGCGACTCAAACGGCCTATCATCATAATCTTAAACTTTCCATCCGGAGATTTGGATAGTTGCAAACTCGGCTCTTGGGCTTTGCCGGCTTCTATAAAATCCTCATGTACACCATTGGAGATGGTATGAATTTGAGCGGTATAACCGTTCAGTTTAAGCATCTTTTCCATAAAACGGGAAGGCACATGCACATGACGCACGCGATTATAAGTCGTGTAGCGGAAAATCTTATAAATCAATTTGTTGAGCACCGGATCTTTTCCTAAACCCAAAGAAGATGTGATATTTTCCGGCTGTATGTGAAAAGCGGCTGTTACCGGTTTTCCAATCTCGTTACAATAGTTGATGGCGGCATTGGACATAAAGAACGGCGTAAAAACATGTACCACATCCGCCCAATTACAGGCGGCATGAATAATCGGCTTGTCCATATTGGCAAAGCGGAAATCATGCTTCTCGCACAAGGGTTGAAAAACAGGGAAACGGAATATTCCCGTGCAGAAATCGCCATTTGTTATCTGCGCTTCTTCTGATGTTCTGGGCTGATCGCCGCATAATGCACGCACCTCGTTTCCGAGTTTGCGAAGTTCCGAGGCATAACGTTGTGCAGAGATAGATGTGCCGTTGTTGGATGTGTACAACGTATCAATCACAAATAAAATTTTCATATCAAATACTGTTTTAAATGTTAATTCGACTGCAAAATTACTATATTTTAATGAAATACACAAATGATTACTAATAATCGTAAATAAAAACCCAAAATCCGTCAAGATTTATGACATATAGTAATATTTATATTAAAAATAGTACATTTGCGTATTTACAGCACTTGCCTCTAAAGTGCAGATTTTTTTATCTCTACCAGAAAACGTTCATTTTTATTTGCATATATCAATTATTTTTCGTACCTTTGCACGCAAATGAGTAAAGCACATGAGCGATCACGACAAATGGCATTGGCAAGAAGGGCGTATATGGCGTGGTATAGGTATTTACCATGTGACGATGGTTGTGTCTAACCGCCAACCATTGTTGGGAAACCTTGTTATTCCGGATAATGACCCCTCGCAAGCGCGAGTAGATCGCACGGAATTAGGAGAATCCATCGTAAAGGACATGTTCCAAATTCCTGATTTTCATCCGGAAGTGGAAATCGTGCAGTTTTGCCTTATGCCGGATCATATTCACGTGATTCTGCATGTTAAACGGACGATGCCGAAAGGTATAGGCTCCGTAGTACGGGGCTTTTGGCAAGGGGCAAAGAAAACAGCTGATTTGCAAGCTTCGTCCATTTTTCCGAATACCATTCGGAGTGAATTTCAAGGGAGAATACCGGTTTTCACGGAGAAACCTTTTATCCGCCCATTATCCCATAAGGGGCAACTACAAACAATGATCCGCTATGTTCAGATGAATCCCCAGCGTCTCGCTACCAAACTGCTCATGCCGGGATTCTTCCGCGTGCAGGATGGTATCGAAATCGCCGGACGCATGTACCGCGGAATCGGTAATGCCGAACTGTTACAAGCATCTCAATACGCGCCCGTTCATGTCCGCAGAACAATGGTGGAAGAGGCGGAACATGGTGATAATAGGCGGTTACGCGATTATATGAACGGCTGTGTATTAGATGCAAGAAACGGCATCGTTATGGTCTCGCCGTTCATTAGCCAACAGGAAAAGGCGGTTATGGATGTTCTGATAAAGGAGAAACATCCGATAATCTATATCGCCGACAATGGTTTTCGTGATTATTACAAGCCCGGTGACAGCTTGTTTGATGGTGTCGCAGAAGGGAGCGTGCTCATTCTCTCTCCATGGGAATATGATGCACAAAAGCGCCACGTCACGCGCGCAGAGTGCGTAGCCATGAACCAAATGGCGGAGGAAATCTGCGTTGAATTAGGTTCTCCGAATGGTATTCGGAAAAAATAACGAAGCTTCGCATTTCCTGTATATCCCTTTTGCTTCGTCCATTCTGTATAACCTTTTTGCTTCTTCCATTGTATTCCTTTTTCTTCGTCCATTGTATTCCTTTTGCTTCGTCCATTTTGCCGAATAATATTCGGCGCCTCATAATCTCTGCTTCATTCATTTTTCCATGGAGAATTGCCAAGTCAAGGCAATTCGAACGGAAAGAGAAGTAGGGAACATTGCTCCGACTATAGACAAGTATTCGGCGTTTATTTTACTTTTGGTAATATGCAAAAGGGTTGCTTATTGCAAAAAAATAGTCGATTTTAATATAAAATACTAAGTAGATTTGCATATTTCAGAAAAAATTTGTACCTTTGCACACAAATTGCGTGCGGAACAATAATCGTATCGTGATTTCGCTGAACTCAGCAGCGTAAAAAAGTGAGTACATAGTATAAAAAGGCGTTTATTGACGCTTGTTTTGGTTCAATTGGAATCCGGAAAATTTCACACACCCAAAGCAAGATGGTGCAATAGACGTTCCGTGGGTATGTTAATATCCGTTCGCGCCCCTCATAGGGCGGGAGGGTTAAGCATATCGGGCGTGGACGTTATTGTTTATTCTTGTGTGTAGGGTCTTTCCGGAACCTCAATTGAAAGGAATAAGCGTGGATAACATTCACGCTTTTGTTTTGTATATATGTCTTTGTTGATACATTGCAAGAAATGTACTCTCATTAAGATTGCCGCGAAGCAAAAAGCCAAAACACTTGACCGAGCGACGAGCGGGAGACGACCGAGAGATAAACGGCACATGAAAGGGTTCGAAAAATGTACTCTGATTAAGAAATAACCAAACAAAAACCAACATAATTTATCAACCATTAAAAGTTGCGCCCGACACGAATTAAGGGATTTTACTATGAGAAAAAAACTATCTTTATTTCTTCTCGCGCTAATAACCGGCGCAGGAACTGCTTTAGCCTCCAATATACAAGTAGGCGGCATTTGGTATGACTTTAATAATATCACGCGAACAGCGTCTGTTACTTACAAAGGGTCAAGTTCTAGTTCATACTCAAACGAATATTCCGGTTCGGTTGTCATCCCATCGTCAGTAACTTATAATGGAAAGACATATACCGTCACAAGCATTGGAGAGTATGCATTCCGTTTTTGTAGCGGTTTGACCTCTGTAACAATTGGCAATAACGTAACAAGCATTGGAAATTGTGCTTTCGGAAGTTGTACCGGTTTGACCTCTGTGACGATTCCCAATAGTGTCACAAGCATTGGAGAGTATGCTTTCGATGGGTGCAGCAGTTTGACCTATGTGAATATATCTGATATAGCAGCATGGTGTGCTATCAGTTTTGATTATAATCCATTGTATTATGCACACAAACTTTATTTGAATGGAACTTTGGTAACGGAATTGGTTATTCCCAACAGTGTCACCAGCATTGGAAATTATGCTTTCTCTGGTTGCACCGGTTTGACCTCTGTGACTATTCCCAACAGTGTCACCAGCATTGGAAATTGGGCATTCTCTAGCTGCAGCGGATTAACCTCCATTGAGATACCTAATAGCGTCATAAGCATTGGAGATTATGCTTTCGGAAATTGCAGCAGTTTGACCTCTGTGACAATTGAGTCAGATTCAATTATGGGTAAGGTGTATCCGGTAGCTTCTAGTCTTAAAAAAACATTTGGCTCACAAGTTAAGGAATACATTATTGGCAATAGCGTCACTAGCATTGGAATGAATGCTTTCAATGAATGCGATAGTTTGACCTCTGTGACGATTGGCAATAGCGTCACAAGCATTGGAGAGCGTGCTTTCGCTGGGTGCAGCAGTTTGAGCTCTGTGACGATTGGCAATAGCGTCACAAGCATTGGAGAGCGTGCTTTCTATGGTTGCAGCGGATTGACCTCCGTGCATATATCTGATATCTCAGCATGGTGCGCAATCAGTTTTGATGATAATCCATTGGATTATGCACACAAACTTTATTTGAATGGAACTTTGGTAACGGAATTGGTTATTCCAAATAGCGTTACGAGCATTGAGAGTAGTGCTTTCAGTGGTTGTACTAGTTTGACCTCTGTGACGATACCCAATAGCGTCACCAGCATTGGAGAGTATGCTTTCTATGGTTGCAGCGGATTGACCTCTATTGAAATTCCGAATAGTGTTACAAGCATTGGAGAGTATGCTTTCTATGGTTGCAGCAGTTTAACCTCTCCTGTTTATAATGCACATGTATTTGCGTATATGCCAACATCTTATTTGGGTGCATATACGATTCCTGATGGTATAGAATCCATAGCTCATACTGCTTTCTATAATTGCAGCAGTTTGACCTCTATTGAAATTCCCAATAGCGTCACAAACATTGGAGCTGTTGCTTTCGGATATTGCAGCGGTTTGACCTCTATTGAAATTCCGAATAGCGTTACAAGCATTGGAGAGTATGCTTTCTATGGTATTAATAACATTTATTATACCGGTAGCGCATCAGGAGCAGCGTGGGGAGCGCTACATATGAACAATGAAATTTTCATTTATTCTGCTTCGCAAATGAAGAGGATGACTTCCCAACTCTCCAGTAATCAAACTTCCGAGGAATATTACCAGTTTACGGGTGTCATTTCTTACATCAATGAGGTTAATACGTCCTATGGAAACGCTACTTTCTATATCACGGATGGTACTACTAATTTCTACTGCGATCGTATTTACGATCATTATAGCACTCGTTTTACAGATGTCAACCAATTGAGCGTGGGAGATTCAGTAGTAATATCCAGCAAAGTACAGAACTACAACGGATATATCGGATATACCCCGGAAGCTACTCTTGGACGTTTGGTTTATCATAGCGCAAATCCTCTCTTTACACCGGATAGTATCATGTATTATGGCAAACGGAAAGATAATAGCAGCGAACTCAAATTATATGCAGCATTTGGCGGAGACACACTCAATATTCCGGAGACGGTGACGTATGACGGAACAACCTATTCGGTTTCGGAAATTGCCTCCGGTGCTATGTATAAGCATAAGAATATCAAATGCGTTGTTCTTCCCAAAACACTCAAACTGATGCCCAATGCTTTTGAATTGTGCGATAGTATAGAGACCCTCTATTACAATGCCGAGAATTTAACGAAACCGACTACCATTCCATTTGCAGATAGCAAACAATCCCTTAAAAATGTGTATATTGGCGAAGATGTGAAGACGATTCCGGATAGTATATTCAATAATCTGGAAAATATTTCTACGGTGCACTGGAATGCAATCCGTTGTTTGGACATGGAGTATTCGCCATTCTATTATTCACGTAATAACTTAACCAGTTTTTCTATTGCTGATAACATTGAGAAAATTCCGGCTAATCTATGTTATGAAGTGACTGCAATTAACGAAATTGACATTCCTTCTACTGTAACACATATAGGAAAAGATGCATTCAACGGAACGAATATCCGTGAGGTAATCATTCCAAAGAGTGTTGCAAATGTAGGCATTCGTGCTTTCGCTAATTGTCCATTGGAGAAAGTCTATTGGGGCGTAGCTGATCAGGCAGACGATTTCAGTAGTGTAGGCATTAAAGTCGGATTGGATGCTTCTAATCTAAACTGGAGTCGTGTTTATTTGTACGCATGGACTAATTCCGGAACTACTGTATCTGCGGCTTGGCCAGGAACTAAAGTTAATATAGATGAAAGTGGTTTATACACCTATTCCATCCCTTCTACATATTCTACCATCAATATCATTTGGAATAACGGAACGGACCAAACCATGGATATTACGAATGTGTCAACCTCCGGAATATATACCTTAACGTCTTCCAGCGGAAAAAATATTTCCTACAACACCCGTCCGTTTGAAGAAAAATCATTGAGCCCGTTTGTTAATAGTACAGCAAATATCTCCGAATTTACCATTGGTGAAAATGTAACGCGTATTCCTGCCTTGCTATGTGAAGGTGCAGGAAATCTTACGGAACTAACTATTCCGAATAGTGTTACTGAGATTGGCTCTGATGCGTTTAATGGCTGTTCTGCATTAACGAAACTAACTTTAGGCGAAAGTATTACCTCATATGGCGAGAATGCCTTTGCAGGATGCTCCAGCTTGACTTCTATCTATAACTACCGCGAGCGTCCGGCTAAATTAGGTGCAGGTACATTTGACGGAGTAGATTATTTTAATTGCACGTTGTATGTTTTGGCGAACTCGGTAAACATGTACAAGGCTTCCGGCTCTGACTGGAAAGATTTCTATTTCGTGGAGCCTATCGGCACAACTTCTACCACAACAGATGAGGTCGTTATTACTCCTCATGACAATACGGCGGATATCGTTTGGCCGACAATAAGCGGAGCCGCATCTTATGAATTAGAGATCAAAGACCTTGACGGTAATCTCATATGCACTCTTATATTCAATGCAAATGGTCAATTGACCAATCTGGCATTCCATGCGCCTGCACGCAACAATGCACCACAACAGGCACAAACGACAGGCTTCCAATTCACAATCATTGGCTTGGAGATCGCTACACGTTATACTTATACAATGCAGGTAAAAGATGCATCATCGCAAGTCATAGCCGAGTATAGCGGAACGTTTGGCACTATCGGAGCAACTGAAATTCCTACAGGAATAAATAACATTAGCACTACGAATGTTTCACAAAAAATAATAAGCAACGGTCAGATATTCATCCTCCGCGGCAACAAAACCTATACCCTCCAAGGTCAAGAGGTCAAGTAAAGTACAATGTACAAATCAAACAAGCGGGTGCTCTATGAGTTGCCCGCTTGTTATGCAATTGAAGTTTTTTCGTACCTTTTAGCGCCACTTTCGCGGGTATTTCGCGAGTCTTTCGCGGGTATTTCGGGATGCCAAATAATTTTTGATCCATTTTTGGTAATTTTGGACAAACAAATTTAAAATATCTTCTTCCGATTTTGCCGCTTGTATCGATGCTTGGATTATATAAGTCCCGAAAAAGGTTAAAAGATACATCGATGGGATTCGAAATTGCGAGGTTAGATTGCATGGATTGCAGAATTGCACATCCATGTGGGTTCAGTTTTGGAACATTATATATAATATAATATTATATTATTATAATGAGGATTTTATCAAGCTACACAGATGTGCAATTCTGCAATTTATGCAATTTTGCGCAAATTCACACTTCCACACTTTCACACATCTGTGTCGGTTTGCGCGGATGTTGCGCGTATGTTACGCGGAGGTTAGATAGTTGGGGATTCTTAAAAATCGTACATTTTCAGGAAGGGTATGAGAGTGGCTCGAGAGATGCTTGAGAGTGGCTGATTAACTCTCGAATTGTGAAAAGAGTGCAAAAGGACAAAATCTTAAAAATCGTATATTTAATTACGGTATCTCGTCGGTATCCTGTCGGTCTATCGTCTCGTATCTCTCCCGTAAGCGAGTCGTAAGAGGGTCGTAACGGGCAAAATCTTAATAATCGGCAATAAAAGGACAAAGGATAAAGTAGAAAGTACAAAGGGTAAATAAATGCCGCAATCTTCGGAAAAAGTACAAAATTATTTGCATATATTAGAAAAAAGTTGTACCTTTGCAACTGATTTTGAATAAAGAACAAACGGAATGAAAATGAAGATCTTGCTGATTGTAATCGGAATAATTATTTTGGTCGCGGGAGTGGTATGCGCTGTGCTGGCACATCCGGCTTTTGGCGTGTATAGGCATGTGGACAAAGAGAAAATACAAAACTCACCGAATTACTACAACGGTATGTTCCAAAACCAGGAACCGACTTTGCAGTTCACGGGCAATATACAGAGCAAAGACGCCAAACATCGGCGGTGGAAGATGATCAAGCGCTTTTTAGCGGATAAAGATAGTGTGCGTATTCCGCAAAAACCGATTGAGGCGGTAAAAAAAAATTTGAAGAGCCTGCCGACGGATAAAGATTGGATTGTGTGGTTCGGACATTCGTCTTATTTGTTTTCGATAGGTGGCGTGAAAGTGTTGGTGGATCCGGTTCTAAAGCCGGAGTTTCCTTCTTCGGTTATGCTCAAAGCTTTTCCGGGAACAGACATCTACCGCCCGGAAGACCTGCCGGAGATTGATGTGCTGATCGTGACGCACGAACATTGGGATCATATGGATTATGCGACCTTGCGGGATATCCGGCACAAGGTCAAAAAGGTCTTTTGTCCGCTCGGAATAGCTGATTATCTGCGGTATTGGAAGTATAGTGAGACGCAGATTATTGAGATGGATTGGAACGAGCGTGAAGAATTAAGAATTAAAAATGAAGAATTAAAAATTACTTGCTTGCCAAGTCGGCATTTTAGTAATCGGTTATTGGGTAAACGCAATCAGACGCTTTGGGCATCGTTCATGGTGGAAAGAGCAGGACGGAAAGTGTATATCGGCGGAGATGGCGGTTATGACAAGCGCTTTAAGGCAATCCGCGAGCAGTTTGGAAGGGTTGATCTGGCATTCTTGGAAAACGGCCAATACAACGAAAACTGGAAATATATCCACACCACGCCGGAAGGTTTGGAGCAAGCCATGCTGGACTTGCAAGCCGAGAGCTATTTTACGGTTCACCACGATAAGTTTGCCTTAGCGATGCACCCGTGGTACGAACCCGACAGTATAGCCCATGAAATCGCCGCCAAACATAGTATCCGTCTGTTAGATGCAACTATCGGCAAAGTGGTAGCATATTAAAATCTTTGAATCGGAATTGAAATACTATGATACTAATTAAGAATACATCAGATTTTCAGAAGGTTATAGATCAACTTTTACTTGACAAAGAATCGAGTGAGTTGGAGTTTAAATCTGCTGCAGGTGGTTTTCCTCATTCTTTTTGGGAAACATATTCCTCTTTTGCTAATACGAATGGAGGAGCTATTATCTTTGGAGTAAAAGAGAAAAACGGCATCTTTTCATTAGATGGTTTGTCAAAAACACAAGCAGAAAAATATCTTCATGATTTTTTCAACGATATGCATAACAAACAAGTTGTCAATGCCCCTTTGTTGAAAGAAGATGATGTACAGATTATTCCTTTTGAGGATCAGTATTTTTTATTGTTTTATATTCCGAGAGTAGAGCGAAACTTACGTCCTGTTTTTTGTGGATTAGACCCATATACAGGAACCTATAGGCGTGATTTAGAGGGCGATTACCGCTGTCCGCGAGAAGAGGTAAATAGCATGTTCGCCGACGCTAATTTAGCTAATCCTATAGATGGACGAATCCTCAAAAATTTTGGTATTGTGGATTTGGATTCTGCTTCTATTAAGCAATACCGCCGATTGTTTGAACAGGCTCAACCGGACCATGTATGGAATGTATTGTCTGACCATGATTTTCTTGTAAAATTAAACGTATTTCGCAAAGATAGAAAGAGCGGTAATTATGGTCTTACTTTTGCCGGTTTGTTGATGTTCGGAACATATAGTTCTATTATGGAAGAAAATCCCAATTTCTTTCCGGACTACAGGGAAATACAAGATGAAAAAGAAAGATGGGTTAACCGCATATGCCCGGACGGAAACTGGGAATCCAACCTCTTTCAATTCTACAGAAAAGTATTACCTATTTTACAAGGATTTTTGCCTAAACCATTCGTGTTAGAAGGTAACCAACGAAAAAATGAGACTTCTGCTCATGTAGCCGTGCGCGAAGCATTAGCGAATGCAATAGTACATGCCGACTACACAGAGAACGCCTCATTAACCATATATAAGTATCCCAACAAAATTATTTTCTCTAATCCGGGTACTATGCTTATTTCCCTAAAACAATACTACCATGGTGGAGAAAGTGTATGTCGAAATAAGTATCTGCAAACGATGTTCATGTTTTTAGGATCAGCAGAAAAAGCAGGAAGTGGAGCAGATAAGATTGTACGCGGATGGGAAGAACAAAACTGGAAAAAACCATATATTCGGGAAACTACACACCCAAATAAAGTAGAATTAACTATGAGTATGGAATCCTTAATAGATGAAAACATCATAGCTGATTTGTCTAAATTATTGTTGGTAGATATTCATACTCTTCCTTCTAATCAACAAATTACATTAGCGTTAGCATACACAGAAGAGGAAATTACAAATGAACGGCTTCAATATGTTTTAAATATGCATAAAGCAGACATTACGAGCATGTTAAGCGTAATGTGTCATAATAATCTGTTGGAATCAATAGGCTACGGAAGAGGCACTAAGTATCATATAAAAGGAATGAATGATACCGAAAATAGTGCAAGCTCTGCTGAAAATAGTGCAAGTTCTGCTGAAAATAGTGCAAGCTCTGCTGAAAATAGTGCAAGCTCTGCTAAAAAATATGTACGCAAAAATGAACTATATAATACCATCCTTGATTTTTGCAAAGATTGGTGTACTATAGAACAGATAGTGAAATACACAGGAAAAAGTAAAAGTTATCTCAGGAATACAGTACTTCCTAATTTGAGTAATCAATTAGAGAAATTATACCCTAATATACCTAATCATCCACGGCAAAAATACAGAACAAAATTAAACAATTGATACTATGATGAAATTTCAAATCAGAGTCCTTATCGCAGGTTTGGTCTGCGCGGGAATGGTAACGGGTTGTAGCCCGAAAAGTGACGAAACGCTGCGGGCAGGAACGGTTGTACGGGACACGATTAACGGTACACCTTGCTGCGTGTATCTGCCGGCAAGTTATGAGAAAGCAGCATGTGCGTATCCCGTTCTGTATCTGCAACACGGTATGTACGGCAACGAGGACGATTGGACAACACAGGGCAGATTAGTAGAAATAATGGATTCGTTGCTGCAAGCCGGCAAAATACAAGAGATGGTGGTGATCATGCCCGATAACTGTCCTCATCGTCCCACTTCGGAAGAGGAAAAAGCAAACGCGATGAATGGTAAGTGGGAAAGAGAGTTTCCTGCATTCATGGCTGAATCGGAGGCAAAGTACAAGATCAGCAACAAACCGGCACTCAGGGCGATTGCGGGTCTCTCTATGGGAGGTTTTCATACCATGCACGTCTCGCATCATCTGCACGGACAGTTTGATTATGTGGGACTTTTCTCGCCGGCTACTATTCCGGTAGAACCGAACGATGTGTATGCGCCGTGGGAAGAAGAAGTGCATCTGCAAATGGCTACGAACACCTTGTATTGGATCGGTATCGGCAAAGAAGATTTTCTCTACGAGGATGTGACCAATTACCGTCATTGGCTACAAGCTAATCACCTCGAATACACCTATTACGAGAGTGCCGGCGGACATACTTGGGACAACTGGCAGGATTATATTGTGCGGTTCTTGCAGAAGTTGTACCGATAATCTGAACACGTGATAAGACCGGTTTACATAGGACTTGTGCTCGTTATGAGTCTTATGAGCTTGCAGGAAGTGGCGGCAGAACCGCTTCGTGTGGTCAGTTACAACGTCGAAAATCTCTTTCACCCGAAGCATGATACTGCCTGTATAGACTCCACTACTTTCATCGAAAAGGACGACTACGAATGGACGCCGGAAGGGGAAAGGCGATGGAGTTATACGCGCTACTATCGGAAAGTGGAGCGTATAGCGCAGGTTCTGACGAATATAGGCGAGTGGAACGGGGTAGATATAGTGGGTTTGCAGGAGGTGGAGAATGCGCTCTGTGTGAAGCGGCTGTGTTATACCTTGCGGCCTAACGAGTATGATTTTGTACACTATGAGAGTTTGGATCCGCGAGGAATAGATGTGGCACTCATCTATAAAAAATCGCGTGTAGATACGCTTTCTACGCAGGCTATACCTATTCCCAATATCTATACGCGGGATATTTTGTACGTACAAGCTTTAGTGGACAAAAAAGATACCTTGCATCTCTTTGTGTGTCATTTTCCGAGTCAGCGAGGCGGAGCGGCAGAGAGCGAATGGAAACGGGATGCAGCGAAGAATACACTACAAAGTGCCATAGATAGCGTTTATTGGGCGTTTAGAGACCCTAAAATAGTGGTAATGGGGGATTTTAACAGCAAACCGAAAGATAATCTCAGAGGGCTAAATAACCGAATGAAAGTACAAAGTATAAAGGGCACGCATAAACATCAAGGGCGATGGACATGTTTGGATCAGTTCTATACTTCGCCGGCTTTGGATAGTGTGAGTTCGGTTACCATATACGATGCAGAATGGATTCAAGAACCGGATGAAAAACACCTGGGACTCAAACCCAAACGCACGTATAATGGTTTTCAATATAGGCCGGACAGTTATTCAGATCACCTGCCGATTCAATTGATAATTGATAATTAAAGCATCGCTTTTATCGATATTTTAGCCCAAGCACCGGGTTGAAGAATACCGCCATAATCGTAATAACGGGTATTGGTTATATTGGTACAATCGGCAGAGACACGCAGGTAGCGGTTTTGCCAATAAATAGAACCATCTAAGAGCCATACAGGCACGTAATTTTCCACGATTCCATCGGCATTATTGTACTGTCCTTCGCGTTTTTGGAAACGTACTGTCCATGACGCTCCAAGACCTTTATAGATGCCATGCTCCAAATGGATTGACAGCTTATGACTAAGATAATCCAAATACCTCGAACCTGCCTCTTTCAGATCCAAATCCAGATACGTATAAGCATAATCAACTGAAACACACCGTAACCATTCGTTGAGACGATAAGCCACACTCAGTTCCACACCGGTTGCATTCACTTGCTGCTGGTTCTCGGCATGGAAAGGACGCTTCGTATCTTCGGGCACATAGATCCAATCGATGATATTTTTGCCCCAACGATAATAGTAATCTGCCGCTACGCTGAGCGTACCGGCGTTTGGAGTGGTTTGAGATTGTTTGAAATGGTTTGAAATAGTTGTACCTAATTTCCATTCACCTTTATAACCCACAGATAAAAGCCATGCTTCTTCGGGTTTGAGATTGCGGTTACCAAGCTGGTTGCCGGCATTATAATAGAGGTCCGTGAAAGTGGGCATTCGGAGCGAGCGGTTAGCGTTTGCATAGAGCGTACCGCCTTTTCGAAAGTCGTAACCGATGTTGGCTCCGCCGCCTAAATGGTGTCCGAATTGCGTGTTATAAGTGCCATTTATGCCGATGGATGCGGCTAAACCTGCATAGTAGAATGTCTGCTCGGCATAGTAATTCGTATGAAAACGATTACCGCCTTTGACGAGATCCAGTACGCGCACTTGAGAGAGCGGAAAACCTTCTACATTCGGTACTTGTCCGTTGGGATTGATGGTGTCACCCAAGTTCGTGGAGTGCATATTCTCATTACGGACACTCACACCAAAAGACGTAGTACCAATCTGCGAGGCATAATGGGTAGAAAGAGCTGCTGAGGCTGTTTGTGCAAAGTGAAAATTGCCATATAATCGCTGCCCTCTATGCCATTCATACCGGTCGTAGTTCGCGCGGTAACCGGCTTGTGCATCTAACCTCCATGCGCCCCATCGGTGTTCGTATTTGGCTGAACCAAAAGCCGTGCGTGTAGCGTCAAACTGATCTTGTGAACCAAACCCGTAACCCATTCCGAGTCCGGCATCTTTCCATTGCGCGCCGGCTTGTACATCCAGCCCTTTCCATCGGGTTTGAAAGTAGATATTAGCTAACTGAAAATCAGAGTTTTTGCACGCCTTGGATTCCTTTTCTTTGGGATTCGGCGCATAATATCCTTCAGCACGGCTGTATTCTCCCGACACATTAAAGTGTGCCTCATCTTTTTGAATAGAAGCTGCAAATTCGGGATTTACAAGTCCGTTCATTCCTGCTGTCAGTTTGAGAGCGAGATCTTTTGGACCCTGTGCTTCCTTCGTTACAATATTGATAGCCCCGGAGAAGGCGCCATGAAGATTAGCAGAAGTACCTTGAAGCACTTCTACACGCTCAATAAGTTCCGTTGAAATCGGGATATTTAGCGCATAGTGCCCTGTGTGGAAGTCGCTAAGCGGAACGCCATTAAGCATAACCAAAACCTGGTCGAACGTACCGCCTCGCATACTGATATCCGCTTGTGCGCCGTTCGCTCCACGTGTTCGCACATCCACACCGGGCAGATATTGAAGAATATCCGCCACAGACTGAATAGGCAAGGCTTCAATCTGTGCGTGCGAGACCTGAGTGATAAGCCGGTACGCTTCCGAATGAACTTCAGCTTTCTGAGAAACGACCAACACCTCCTGAAGACTAAGTTGTTGGGCGGACAGCGAAAGAGAATCCTTTGGAACTCCCTCGTCTGCTTCTGCTGCGGCTACGCCTGAGAAAAGCAGCAAGGCTGTAACTGCTACTGATTTACCGCTTTTAAGCATCTCTAAATCAGTCATGTATGCAGCAATACGTCCTATAGACACCTCACGGTGGATAGAACAGAAAGCCGCATAAGCCTTGTGGCAGAACCGACGGAAACGGATTGCGCTTCGCTGTTGAAAATGATTTGTTGTTTTAAATGGTTTAATCATAATACACGCTTTCTGCAAAAAAGCATGCAAAATTACTGCTTTTTTTGGAAATATGCAAATTATTTTTCAAACTTTTTATTTCTTAACTGTTTCTTAAGAATTATTTCTGGTATTTTTACTACCTTTGCACCCGATTTTGAAAGTAATGTACTATTTATAAAACATTCATAATACATGCGTTATAAATTACTTTTTATATTCCTTTTATTGGCATGCGGCTTGTGCGCACAAGTGTCAGAAGGAATAGCCAAAAACAAAGTCTATCAAGGTTTTTCCGGAGGAATGATGCTGCATACCGGCTATCTTTTCGGACAGGATAAGAATGCACCTTTGAGTTTAGATGGCCGTTCTACCAGCCCGCAAGGAGCACTTTTTGGTATTGGCGGCGCTTTGCGAGTGCATTTATGGAAATACTTGCGTGCCGGGTTTGAAGGATTTGTTTCCACTATGCCGAGCGGTATGACGGATTGCCATGATATTCTTAAACCGGGTAGTTATGTGCGTACCGGATGTGGAGGTATTTTAGCTGATTGCTGTTGGCGCATGGATAAAGTGTGGCCGTATATTGGCGGAACTATTGGTGGAGGATCACTAAAGGGCTTGTATATATTAGAGGGAGACCAAAACTCATGGACGAAAGATGCTAATAGTACGTTTCATAAACAGGCATTTTTCTATGTTACGCCTTATGTAGGATGCGATTATTGTCTCACAAGAAAAGTACATATCACTTTTCGGTTAGATTGGATGTTGGCTATTCATAAAAATGAATTGGTTTTGCCTACAGGACCAAGACTTTATTTTGGATTTATGTTTACTCATTAAATTGATTTATAATGAATTACGAAGGACTTTTATTAGGCGCAGGTGCGTTTTTATGTATCGGTTTCTTTCATCCCATGGTAATCAAGGCTGAATACTATTTTGGCGTTCGTTCATGGTGGGCTTTTTTGATTGTCGGCTTAGTAGCTGCTATGGAATCACTATTTATAGAAAATACCTATTTATCTATTTTCTTAGGTATATTTGCATTTTCTTCTTTATGGGGCATAGGAGAAGTATTCAAACAAGAAAAAAGGGTTCTACGCGGATGGTTTCCCGAGAACCCTAAACGTCATGAGTACTATACCCGTAAACGCAAAGAACTTAAAATTACGGATTAACTCATTTCAAGCATTCGTTGGATTGAAGAGATAGCTTTAGAGGCTGTCTCTTTTTCTACTTGCATCTCCGGTGTCTCGTTCAGGAGGCAATTATACAGTTTTTCGAGCGTGTTCATACGCATGTACTCGCACTCGTTGCACGAACAGCCTATACCTTCCGTTACTTCCGGTGGAACCGGGATAAACTCCTTGTCCGGGCATGCACGCTGCATCTCAAAGAGAATACCGCTTTCTGTGGCGATTATAAAGCGTTTTGCGGACGATTTTATTGTGTGCTCAAGCAGAGCCTTGGTCGAACCAATTACGTCGCTCTGAGCCAAAATAGGCGCTTTACACTCCGGGTGAGCCAACACTTCTACTCCGGGGTTTTCTGCTTTGAGTTGGAGAAGTGCCTCAAGCGAGAAACGGCTGTGTACATGGCACGCTCCATTCCAGAGGATCATTTCCCTGCCAGTAACGGAATTGATGTACGAACCGAGGTTATGATCCGGTCCGAAGATGATCTTGGCGTCCTTAGGCAGCTGATCCACTATCTTCTTGGCGTTCGAAGAAGTAACAACTACATCCGTGAGGGCTTTGACGTCCGCGCTCGTATTTACATAACTTACCACCATATGATCCGGATGTTGCGCTTTGAAAGCTGCCAAGTCTTCCGCTTTGCAGCTATCCGCCAATGAACAGCCGGCATTCATATCAGGAATGAGGACTTTCTTGTCCGGACAGAGGATCTTCATCGTCTCACCCATAAAATGCACACCACACATTACTAATATATCCGCGTGTACGCGTGTAGCTTGCTGCGCGAGAGCCAGAGAATCTCCGATGAAATCGGCACATTCTTGTATTTCCGGACGAGTATAATAATGTGCAAAAATTACTGCATTCTTCTCCTTCGCTAAGGTTTTAATTTTATCAATATATTCTTTATTTTTTAAATCCATGATAATAATAGGATGTTTATAATGTTAATAACTAAACGAATAGTTTGATATTGTTTGATTTATGATTGTTTATCAAATTTTGCTTAATGTTAATTGGTTTGATAAATGCAACGTGGAACAAGTTATAAAGGTAGTAAACCATGAGTTGTTAACAACTTGTTTATAACCATTTTTTTAGCCTGAAAATCAATAAGATAAGCACAACCGACAAAACCATCAGACCGAGTGCCCAGACATATCCTAATTGCCAGTGTAGTTCGGGCATGAAATCGAAGTTCATACCATAAAGACTACCGATAAGTGTTGGCGGCAGGAAGATGATATTGATGACAGTAAAGATCTTAATGATTCGGTTCTGTTCCAAGTTTACCAAACCGAGGAAAGTATCTTGCAGGTAGTCCAAACGGTCAAAACCGAACTTGGTGTAATCGAACAAAGAGTTGATATCTTTGATAATCATCGTCAGACGCGGATAGAGTTCTTCGGGGAAGAAATCGCATTTGAGCAAGTTGGAAATAACGCGCTGTTTATCCATGAGGTTTTGACGAAGAACGGTCACTTTTTCTTGTAAGTCCTTGATTTGTACCAGCAAACCTTCGTCCATGTGTTCAGATTTGGCGGTAATCTTCTGTGAGAGCTCGGTAATTATATCCGTTGTGTCCTCGATCATATCGGCGTCTTTCTCCACTCGCGTCTCCATAACGGCTACCAACACATGAAAACCCGTCGGGAAATTACGGGTGTTCACAAACAGTTTCTTGAACGTCTCGTTGAAAGTGTCCAGTTCGGTATCGCGGATAGAAACGAGGATAGAGTTCTTCAAAATGAAGTTCACCGGCTCCATCTCAAAGTTGGATTTGAGGAAGTTGGCATTGGCTACGATTGAATCGTCCGTTTGGATGTAACGGCTGGAGAACTCAATCTCTTCCATCTCTTCATCTTCCTGAATGTCTATTTTGAGGAATCCCTCAAGTGTGTCCTCGGTCTTATCGGAAACATCGAGTAGGTCAATCCAGATGATATCTTTCTTGTCGAGCTCTTTAAGCGCGGAGATGGTACGTGCTACTTTGATTTTCTCCTTATCTTTATAGAATATCTTGATTTCGCTCATTTTCAATCAATTTAGTAAGTTCTACAAATTGTTCTACAGATAGCTGTTCCGGGCGCATTGTAAAGATTTTCTCTTCGAGGATCGGATTACCCTTTCCTACCAGCTGTTGAAGAGAATTGCGCATCTGTTTTCGCCGCTGGTTGAAGGCTGTTTTAACGACTGTTTTGAAGAGTTCTTCATCACAGTCGAGTTGTCTTCGTTTATTGCGGGTCATGCGGATCACAGCCGACTTGACTTTAGGCGGCGGATTGAATACATGTTCGTCCACCGTGAATAAATATTCTATATCGTAATACGCTTGTAATAAGACACTTAGAATGCCGTACGCTTTTTTGCCGGGCTTGGAAGCAATTCGTTCGGCTACCTCTTTCTGGATCATTCCCGAGCAGACCGGAATACGGTCTTTGTAGTCCAGAACCTTGAAGAAAATCTGACTACTGATATTATACGGGTAATTGCCGATGACGTTAAATTCGCCCTCGGGATAGATGATATTGAGGTCTAATTTGAGAAAATCTCCTTCTATCAGGTGTAACTCCGGATAGCATTCTTTGAGATATACAACGGACTCGCGGTCGATCTCGATCGCGGTAAGTTGGATATTCGGGTTCTTGAGGAGATATTGGGTTAATACACCCATACCCGGACCTATTTCGATGGTCGGTCCGCTTGTGATTGTCTCAGCAATTCTCTGGGCGATACTCAAATCCTTCAAGAAGTGCTGCCCAAGAAATTTTTTGGCTCGTACTTGTTGCATTTTCAGGGTGATAATCGTCCATAATTGTTTGTAATTTTAGTTAATTTTGCAGCTTACGTTGTTTCTGTAAACCTTTTGCGGGTGCAAAAGTACTGCTTTTTTTTGAATTATGCAAATTTATTTGCAAAATTCTGCTATATTTCTTCAATTTTTTTGCATATATGAGAATTTTTTTGTACCTTTGCAGCATAAAACAATTATCATTATGGAAAGCATCAAATTGAATAACGGCGTTGAGATGCCGGTTGATTTCGGCGATCCGAATTATCTTCGCCGTATCCTTGGCATGTTCCAGAATGTGTAAGGGAAAATAAACTGAATGTCGGCTTTTCATTGGCTTTATGTCCCGATGACGTCGGAACAAGCACCCGATGAGCATCCGATGAGCACCCGATGAGCATACGATAGAATCAGGTGGTTAGAAGGTGGTAACAAGATGGATATTAGGAATGAGTTGTTGAAATGATGTAAAAAGATAATAAGCGTGAAATTTAAAAATCTGCATCCAAAGTGCAGATTTTTTTGTGGATGTTGGAAAAAAGAGAGAAATATTTGTGTATGTCAGAAAAAAGTTGTAACTTTGCATGTGAAAATAACGGTCAAAAATAAAAACGGCGTTTGGCGAGGGTTTAAATACCTATATACGTAACACAAAAATTTTATAGGTATGAAAAAGACATTATTATGGTTAGATTCATGATTTGGCGGAAGATAGTTACGATGAGCGAACCGGCTATGATTGCGCTAAATTTGTGGTTGATTATTGTATGGAGCATGACTTGGACATTCCGGCATACAACATTCAATCTTCAAACCCTGTAGGCAAAGAAAATATCCAACACTTAATGGATAACTATCACAAGTATTACATCAAAACACATAAAAATTATGGAAAATAACATTCTTGTAAACCAATTGAAGGACTCTTACAGACAAATATTTGAAGCACAGAAGCTTGAAGGCTCCATCTCGTGGGCTCAACATAAGAAATCTAATCCGAATGAACTTGTAAGCCCGACCATTCCCTTTATTGGCAAAAATTATTTCGCACAGAAAACAAAAATTCTTCTGTATGCAAGCGCGGAAAATTTAGTCGGGTACAATGGATACCTTGATGATGATAGTTATGCTATCAATCGTCATCGTTCTTGGTTTGATGCGAAAAACTATGATTTCTTTCCCAAAGTCCATCTAAAACCAATAGAAGACGGCAGTTTAGTAATAGTACTTCGCTATATATGTGAAAAATTAGGTATTGAAATGCCGGATACTCCCAAAGAATTTTTAGAGTCTATTTCGTTTGCTAACTTTGGAAAATTCTCCATACAACCAAAAAATGGAAAAAAAACTAATATAGATTATCCAAAAGACAAGCAAAAAATGGATTGTTCAATGCCATATGTCAAAATAGATTTAGAATTATTGCGGCCTGATATAATTATTATGTTTAAATCCATATACAGCACAGAAAACCAAAGTATAAACGAGATAAAAGGAAATGCACAAATAATTCGGATTTACCAAATCAATGCAGGAACAGTAAATCGCTTGATAAGCAAGAAAAACTTATATAAAGATGTGAATGAATTATCTCCTGTAATTAAAGATTGGTATGATGAGTCTCACTTTAAGCAGAATGGATTTAGAGGTGTAACTCACAATAATTTCTTGTCTGTATTTACATATTTGGATGAAATCTTGCGTTAAAATAATCAAGCGAGGGTTGTTTGCCCTCGCTTTGTTTATGCGTTGTTTTGGAACTCTTTGGTGAGTTTGGATCTTAGTTCTTTGTACTCATACTTGCAGGGATAAAGCATTTTGAAATCTTTATCCACACAACCACATTTGTCGTACTGATCTTTGACGATAAAATAGCCGGTTGTTTTGAACGGAACAATGAACTTGAAGACAGGCGGAATAGTTACAATTCCTTCCGGATTCATCGCTCCCCAATAACCATCTTCGAAGAACTGCAACCTGTCAGGAGCAATCCATTGTAACGGTCGGAAGAAAGTCCCTTTCGGATATTCGATCCAGTTTTCCTTTAATCGTGTCTCATGCAGGACACATTCGCCCTGCATGATCACTACTCTGTCGGAAAAATGATTGAAAGCCAGCACATATCCGTCCGACGTCGGCGTGCCTAATAATTCAAATCTGTTGCCATTTGACATATGCTTCTTATTTTAGTTCGTTTATGGTTTTAAGCATTTGTTCCAATATAGTACAAAGGTCTTTATAGGTGGCCTCTTTCACTATTTTGTGCTTTTTTGAATCGCCAAAATTGCAAAATAAGACGATTTACTTGTGTATGTCAGAAAAAAGTTGTACCTTTGTGCCCAATTACAAAGGTTATATTTTTATGGAAACAATATATTTTGCAGGGGGATGTTTCTGGGGAACGGAACATTTCTTTCAACAGATTAAGGGCGTGGTAAGGACAGAGACAGGTTTTGCAAACGGCAATGAAGACCTGCCAAAACCAACGTACGAAGAGGTTTATACAGATTCCACCGGTTATGCAGAGACTGTTTTGGTGGAGTTTGATCGCGAACAAGTGTCGCTGGAATTCTTAGTGCGGCTGTTCTTCCGGGCGATTGATCCGCTGTCTCTCAATCAGCAGGGACATGATATAGGCACGCGATACAGAACGGGTGTGTATTATGTTTCCGAGGAACAGAAACCGGTAATCGAGGCGGTTTTTGCGGAGGAACAAAAGAAGTATCAAGAGAAGATACAGGTGGAATTATTGCCGCTCAAGAACTATTATCCGGCAGATGAGTACCACCAGAAGTATTTGGACAAGCACCCGGACGGGTATTGTCATCTGCCGCTGGAACTCTTCCGGTGGGCGAAAGAACAAAGAATGTAGTTATAAAATCGCGGGGAATTTAGGAAAATCGCCAGAAATATTTGCATAATTCATTTATTTTGAGTAATTTTGCAGCGTTTTTGTAAATTACTTGCCGATAACCGAGGTAAAAGATGAACAAACTGGCGCAAATACTGACGAAAATAATCGATTTTTTCTATCCGCCTTTCCGCAAAATCATGTCGGAACAGCTGTTTCGTTATGCGGCTTGCGGCGGTGGAAACTTAGTGCTCGATTGGGTGCTATACTTCCTTATCTATAACTTTGTTATAGGACATGAGATGGTCAATTTGCAATTCACAATTCACAATTTACAATTCACGCAAGCCCTCACGCCTCATATCGCGACCCTTTGTATCGTCTTCCCGATCACACTGCTAACGGGTTTCTGGCTCCAGAAATACGTCACTTTCACCGGTTCAAACCTTCACGGAGCACGACAACTCGGCCGCTACATCCTCATCGTCGCCGTTAATTTGGCGATCAACTATTTCGGTCTCAAACTGTGCGTCGAGGTCATGGGCTGGTATCCCACACCCAGTAAGATGTGCATCACTTTAGTGACGGTTGCAATCAGTTATTTGGGGCAAAAATACTTTACTTTTGTAAAAAAGTGACGTGCGCGCTTGCGTATGTCATTTTTTTTTAGTAACTTTGCAGCCGAATTGCAATTATACATCATTCGATGACAGTAAAAGAAACAGAACACGCCATTAAGTTGGTCAAAGATACCTTCCAACATCAGTTATCCGCGATGTTACGGCTTCGCCGTGTTACCGCTCCGCTTTTCGTCGAGTCGGGGCATGGTCTGAACGATGATTTGACGGGAGTGGAGAAGCCGGTTAGTTTCTATGTACCGGCTCTGAACAAACATTGTGAGATCGTGCATTCCTTGGCGAAATGGAAGCGAATGAGGCTTTGGTTCGCGCATGTGCCGGAGGGTCTTGGTTTATACACGGACATGAACGCCCTGCGTACATTCGAAACGCCGGATGATATCCATAGCCTGTACGTGGACCAGTGGGATTGGGAGAAAGTGATCACGCCGGCCGACCGCACGAAAGAGTACCTCTACGAAACCGTCCGCCGCATCTACAACGTGCTGCTTAATACCGAATACATCGTCTGCGAGCACTATTCGGAAATAACGCCGTTTTTGCCCAAAGAGATCTTTTTCATTACCGCCGAAGAACTCCTGCAAAAATACCCTTCTTTGTCGCCCAAAGAGCGCGAATATGCTATTTGCAAGGAGCATGGAGCGGTTTTCATTCACGGCATAGGAGCCAAACTCTCCGACGGACAGCCGCACGACAGCCGGGCAGCCGACTACGACGATTGGAGCCTCAACGGAGACATCCTCATCTGGTATCCGGTATTGGAGAAGCCGATTGAATTGTCCTCAATGGGAATACGCGTGGATGCAGCGTCCATGGCATCCCAGCTCCAAACAGCCGGACATGCCGATTGGTCCACACTCGAATACCACAGCCTCGTCCTCAATAACACTCTGCCGCTCACTATCGGAGGAGGTATCGGGCAATCCCGTCTCTGCATGGTCTTGCTCCATAAACACCACATCGGAGAAGTGCAAGTCAGCGAGTGGTCGGACGAAGACAGAGCTTATTGCAAGAAAAACAACATCCAATTATTACAATAAAAACCTGAAAAGCCATGATTTTACATATCCTTTCATCCAATATGCATAAAGAGGCGCTTAACCTGCCTTTCGAATTGCCTGAATCCTTCTTGGCGGACAACCAGGTAGTGGCTGTGCTGACCGGAGGAACGGAGTCGCAATTCGTCCAACTGGTCAACGAAGGACTCATCGATCTGTGCAAACCCGTTTATCTGATGGTCAGCGGTCAGAGCAATTCGCTCGCTGCCTCGCTGGAGATCCTCAGTTACATCCGCCAACACCATGGCGTCGGCAAAGTAATGCGTAATGCGCAAGACACACTCATCTCGGACTCAAGTAAGACTAAAGTAGGACTAATCCTAGACCTTTCCGCTACCCATATGCTACCCAAAGCGGATGAGACACTTCGGTTAGGCGTGGTCGGAAAACCGTCCGATTGGTTGATTGCTTCGAATGTCAACTACGGGCAAGTGCTTCAAACGCTGAACATCGAGTTGGTGGATATTCCCATCGAAGAAATAAGTTCTCTTGGCGAAGTCGATCCGGGCATGCCGGGAGCTGAGGCTATCTACATGCGGCTCAAAGAGATCGTTTCGCAATATAAACTCCAAGGTGTCACGCTTCGCTGTTTCGACTTGCTCACAACGGTCAAGAACACCGGCTGTATTGCCCTTTCCAAACTGAATGACGAGGGCATTCCTGCTGCGTGCGAAGGAGACATCCCGACACTCCTCACGATGATGCTCTGCAAACGTCTCACGGGCGAACTCTGTTTCCAAGTCAATCCCGCGCGCATACAGGAAAACGGCGAGATCCTTTTCGCCCATTGTACCTTGCCGCTCGGCATGACCGAGAAACACGAATACACCACCCATTTCGAATCCGGCATAGGCGTAGCTATTCATGGCGACCTGCCGACAGGCGACTACACCCTTGTCAAACTGTCCGGAGACCTGAAACGGCTCTTGGCGGTGGACGTGGAACTGGAGCGTTGCCAATTCGAACAGAACCTATGCCGCACGCAGGTGTGGATCAAAACCACACCGGAAGTTGCGCAGTATTTCCTAACAGACCCTATTGCTAACCACCATGTGTTGATCCGTGGTCACCATGCTAACCAATTCAAAAAGATATGAGTAAACTACCCGAAAACGCCGCAAGGCCTTTAGCACCCAGCGAACAATACCAACCTATTCTGCGACCCGATAAAGACTACCCCGAAGTAACGCCGTATAGCGTCTCTATGGGTGTGCTGATGGCTGTCATTTTCTCAGCCGCAGCAGCTTACTTGGGTCTGAAAGTGGGTCAAGTCTTCGAAGCAGCCATACCGATTGCCATCATCGCCGTGTCGCTTTCATCAATCCTCAAACGCAAGAATGCGCTGGGCGAAAACGTTATGATTCAATCTATTGGCGCCAGTTCGGGTGTCATCGTGGCAGGAGCCATCTTCACGCTGCCTGCGCTCTATATCCTGCAAGCCAAGTACCCGGAGATGACCGTTACGTTCAGCCAGATCTTCCTTTCGTCGCTCCTTGGCGGCTGTTTGGGAATACTCTTCCTGATCCCTTTCCGCCGTTATTTCGTCAAAGAGAAACACGGCGAATATCCTTTTCCCGAAGCCACCGCCACCACGCAAGTCTTGATTAGTAACGAAAACAACAGCGACGAAGTCGCCAAACCACTTCAAACCACTTCAAATAACGAAGCGCAAGCATCTACGGCAAAGCCGTTACTCTGGGCTGCGGCGATAGGCGGTTTGTATGATTTTGTGGTCAGCACGTTTGGTCTTTGGACCGAGCAACTCACTACCCGCATGACCACTTGGGGCGAAACGCTGGCGGAGAAAACGAAACTGGTTTTCTCCATCAACACCTCTGCCGCTGTGTTGGGTCTCGGCTATATTATCGGACTCAAATACGCGGCTATCATCTGCGCAGGTTCGTTCTTCGTATGGTGGGTATTGCTGCCTATGATAGGCGCTATGCCCGGCATGGAGACAGCCGATCCGCAGGCACTCTTTACCACGTACGGCCGTAACATCGGTATCGGCGCTATCGCCATGGCAGGTCTCATCGGCATCGTCCGCTCATGGGGCGTGATCAAATCCGCTGTGTCGCTTGCCGGCAAAGAACTGGGTAAGGGACAAAAGGACCAAGTACAAAGTACCAAGGTAGAAAGAACCGACAGAGACTTGTCTATGAAGTTCCTGCTGTTAGCTATCACCGTGGCTTTGGTTTGTACGCTGGTATTCTTCTGGGTCGGTGTGCTGCATAATTTCTGGCAAGCGATAGTGGCCTTCTTGGTAGTGGTAGTCATCGCATTCTTGTTCACCACGGTTGCTGCCAACGCAATCGCTATCGTGGGTTCGAATCCTGTCTCCGGCATGACGCTTATGACGCTGATCATCGCTTCGGTGATCTTCGTAGCCGTCGGCATGAAAGGAGCCAGCGGCATGGTGGGAGCGATGGTCATCGGCGGCGTGGTCTGCACGGCACTTTCGATGGCAGGAGGATTTATTACGGATCTCAAAATCGGTTACTGGATCGGTTCTTCGCCGTATAAACAGCAGACATGGAAATTCCTCGGCACACTCGTCTCGGCAGCCACTGTGGGCGGTGTGATGATCGTGCTCAATAAGACGTACGGCTTCGTGGGCGAAAACGCCTTGGTAGCGCCGCAAGCTAACGCGATGGCGGCAGTTATAGAGCCGCTCATGTCCGGTCAAGGTGCGCCGTGGATGCTCTATTTAGCAGGAGCCGTATTGGCACTCATTCTCGCTTTGCTCGGAGTACCTGTACTTCCGTTTGCACTCGGAATGTTCATTCCATTGAGTCTGAACACTCCGCTGTTGGTCGGTGGCGCTATTTCATGGCTCGTCAGCCGCAAGAAAGAGAGCGACGGAGAAGAGGCGGAGCAAAAAGCGCAAGCGCGTCAGGAGAAAGGCACATTGATTGCTTCGGGCTTTATCGCCGGAGGTGCATTGATGGGTGTCGTTTCTGCGATTGTCAAGTTCTGCGGAGCGGATTGGTATCTCGCCGCTTGGGCAGGATCGTCTGCCGCCGAACTTGTGGGTATCGCGGCTTATTTGATCCTGATAGGCTACTTCATTTGGGCAGCTAAAAAAAATAAAATAACTATTACAAACAACCAATAACAAATTAAAATTATTACAATTATGGTTTCTTACAAAGAATTAGGCCTCGTAAACACTCGAGAGATGTTTGCTAAGGCAATCAAGGGAGGCTATGCTATCCCGGCATTCAACTTCAACAACATGGAGCAACTTCAGGCTATCATCAAAGCTTCGGCTGAGACCAAGAGCCCGGTTATTCTGCAGGTATCGAAAGGTGCGCGTAACTACGCTAACCAAACCCTGCTTCGTTACATGGCTCAAGGCGCCGTTGAGTACGCTAAAGAGCTCGGTTGGGAGCACCCGCAGATCTGCTTGCACTTGGACCACGGAGACAGCTTCGAACTCTGCAAGAGCTGTGTGGACTTCGGTTTCTCTAGCGTTATGATCGATGCTTCTTCTCTGCCTTACGAGGAGAATATCGCCCTCACCAAGAAAGTAGTGGACTACGCTCACCAATACGACGTAACCGTTGAGGCTGAGCTCGGTGTACTCGCGGGTGTTGAGGATGAGGTTTCGTCGGCTGTCAGCCACTATACCAAACCCGAAGAGGTAGTTGATTTCGCTACCCGTACGGGCTGCGACTCCCTCGCTATCTCCATCGGTACCAGCCACGGTGCATACAAGTTCACTCCGGAGCAATGTACCCGTGACCCGAAGACCGGCCGTCTTGTTCCTCCTCCATTGGCATTTGACGTACTCGACGCTATCATGGAGCAACTTCCGGGCTTCCCGATCGTTCTCCACGGCTCGTCTTCTGTTCCGCAGGAGTATGTGGACATGATTAACAAATACGGCGGCAAACTGCCTGACGCAGTGGGTATTCCTGAGGAGCAACTCCGCAAGGCTGCTAAATCTGCTGTTTGCAAGATCAACATCGATAGCGATAGCCGTCTTGCTTTCACCGCTGCAGTTCGTAAGGTATTTGCAGAGAAACCGGGTGAGTTCGATCCGCGTAAGTACTGCGGTCCTGCACGTGACCTGATGACCGAGCTCTACAAGCACAAGATCATCAACGTGCTCGGTAGCGACGGCAAAGCTGAATAAGAATTGACGATTGGACGATTGACGAGGTACGAGTTAATGTTCCATTGAATAAAAATTGTACAATTGACATTAATCGTCAATAAATTGTCAAATCGTAAATCGTAAAATCGTAAATCTTATGGCACTTCCTTTCATGACAGCGGAGCAAGCCGCTGAATTGATTCAACATGGTGACGTCTTGGGCATGGGTGGCTTCACGGCTACCGGAGTGCCCAAGGCGGTTCCCTTTGCCCTCGCGCAGCGCGCGGAGAAACTGCACGCACAGGGCATCCCCTTCCGCGTGGGACTGGAGACCGGTGCGTCTATGGGTGACAGCTGTGACGGTGCTTTGGCACGCGCGCACGCAGTCGAGTTCCGTACGCCGTATCAGTCCAATAAATCCATGCGTGAGGAGATCAACGCCGAGGGTACGCACTATTTCGACATGCACTTGAGCCACATGGCGCAAGACCTGCGTTACGGTTTCCTGCCGAAACCCAACTGGGCAATCATCGAGGCTTCGTATGTCGGCGAAGACGGTACGATCGTGCCGGCTGCCGGAGTAGGCATCATGCCGACCATCTGCCGTATGGCGGATAAGATCATCGTCGAACTCAATGAGATGTTCCCCGCTTCCATGCGTGGTATGCACGATCTCTACGAGCCGCTCGATCCTCCTTGCCGCCGCGAGATACCGATCTACAAACCCTCCGACCGCTGCGGCTCGGACCATCTGAAAGTCGATCCCGCGAAGATTGCTGCTGTTGTGAAGACCAACCGTCCGAACGAGATCGCGGCTTTCACACCGGTGGATGAAACGACTGCGAAGATAGGTGCTAACGTAGCTGCCTTCCTGGAGGCTGAGATGAAAGCCGGACGTATTCCTGCTTCTTTCCTGCCGATTCAATCGGGTGTGGGCAACGTAGCCAACGCCGTACTTGGCGAGCTCGGTAAGAACCCGCATATCCCGCCGTTTGAGATGTACTCCGAGGTGATCCAGGATTCCGTCGTGGACCTCATCAAAGCCGGCCACTGTAAGTTCGCTTCCGGCTGTTCGCTGCGTCTCGTAGAGAGCAAGATGGCGGAAGTGCTTGCAGACCTGGATTTCTACCGCGACAAGTTGTTACTTCGTCCGCAGGAGACATCCAACAGCCCGGAGATCGCTCGTCGTCTCGGTATCATCGCTATCAATACGGCTCTCGAGGCGGATATCTACGGCAACGTTAACTCGACGCATGTTTGCGGCACGAAGATGATGAACGGTATCGGCGGATCGGGTGACTTCGCGCGCAACGCGTACCTTAGTATATTCACTACGGCTTCGACTGCCAAGAACGGTGCTATCTCGTCGATTGTGCCTATGGTAACACACCTCGATCACTCCGAGCACTCTGTCAAAGTCATCGTGACCGAGCAAGGTGTAGCGGATCTGCGTGGCAAGAGTCCGCGTCAGCGCGCCGAGGAGATCATCAATAACTGCGTCGCACCCGAGTATCGCGAGATGCTCCGCGACTACCTCAAGATCGCCAAGCACGGTCAGACACAGCATAACCTCTCTTGCGCATTTGCTATGCACGAGGAGTTCATGAAGTCCGGCGACATGCGGAATACGAAGTGGGAGAATTATATTAGGTAATTTATAACTGTCCTGCTTCGACTAAGTTGATGATGCGTTCGGTAATTTTGTCTTTATCGGACGCATCATATTCTTCTTTCAGGTCGTTCTTGAAGAGTTTGGCAACGAACTGCCAGAAGTTAGCAACGCCTTTGCCTTTGTATTTCTTGATTAACTCATAACTCGTCCGGTCAGTCTCGCGGTCCATGAGTTTCATGAGCATCATTCCCTGGCTCGCATACATGCCGCGGAAGTCTTTTTCGTACTTCTTAAAGAGGTATTTCTCATATGTCTTCCACCATTTCTTCCGTGCTTTCTCGTCCGGCAACTTAGCCAATTCCGCATCGGCGTATTCCATGTCTTTGGTGATCATCTTTGCGTACGGCAGACATTTCTTGACGTCCCGCACGGTGCGCCAATAGAATTTCTCCTGCCTTTTGTTCTTGAACCGCATCGGCGGATAGACCCACACCTCATGCAGATACGCCAGATACACCGTGTCTCCGCCGCGTGTGGACAGCATACACGAATCCAAATAAGGCGTCCCGGCAAGCATCGTTCCGCTTACTGCCAGAAAAAGCCATATGTATCCTATTCGTTTCATCCAAATATCTACAGACAAATATCGTGCCGTTTCAATTTGGCTGCAAAGGTACAACTTTTTTCTGAATTATACAAATAAATCTCTTTTTTTAGGCAGGCGCAACAAAAAACGCTCACGAAGAGCGTTTTTTGTTGGTGAATGGTTAATCGTCCATTAATAATTGAGCGCGAAGATGACGCGTCCGGCGGACGTTTTGCCCGTTACCATACAGGTACCCGGCTCGCTGTGATGGCCCGGCAGGTCTGCCAGAGGAATACAACGGATAGTAGCCTTGGTCTCATCTTTGATACGTTGCTCCGTCTCCGGCGTACCGTCCCAATGCGCGAGCAAGAAACCGCCTTTCTTGAGCTCCTCTTTGAACTCGTCATAGCTATTCACCTCACGGGTGTTAGCGATGCGGAAATCGAGGGCTTTCTGCAGCAGATTCTTCTGAATTTCCTCCAGCAGATTCTTCACAGTTTCCACGATTCCATCGATAGAAATGGTCTCTTTGCTCTGTGTGTCACGACGTGCTATCTCTATAGTTCCGTTCTCTAAATCGCGGCCGCCCATCGCCAGACGAACCGGCACACCTTTGAGCTCGTAATCAGCGAACTTGTAACCCGGCGTATATTTCTCGTCGGTATCTACTTTGACGCGTATTCCGAGTGCTTTCAGTTCATCCGCAATCGGGTTCAGCTTGACCATAAGTTTGTCCAGATCCTCTTGTTTCTTGAAGATCGGCACAATAACCACCTGTATCGGCGCCAGATGCGGCGGCAGAACCAGTCCGCTATCGTCGCTGTGGGTCATGATCAGCGCACCCATCAGACGGGTAGAAACACCCCATGAAGTAGCCCAAACATACTCGTATTTGTTCTCTTTGGTGAGGAACTGTACGTCAAAACTCTTCGCGAAATTCTGGCCTAAGAAGTGACTTGTACCTGCTTGAAGCGCCTTACCGTCCTGCATCATCGCTTCAATACAATAGGTATTAAGCGCGCCCGCGAAACGCTCGTTCGGGGACTTAACACCTTTGACAACCGGAATAGCCATCACGTTCTCCGCGAAATCGGCATAGACATCGAGCATCTGACGTGCGTAATCCTCTGCTTCCTCTTTGGTAGCGTGCGCCGTGTGACCTTCCTGCCAGAGGAACTCCGCAGTGCGCAGGAACAAGCGCGTACGCATTTCCCAGCGCATCACATTACACCACTGGTTGCAGAGGATCGGCAGGTCGCGATAGGAGCTGATCCAGTTCTTGTACGTGCTCCAGATGATGGTCTCCGAGGTCGGACGGATGATCAGTTCTTCCTCCAGTTTAGCCTGCGGATCCACCACTACACCACGGCCGTTCGGGTCGTTCATCAAACGGTGATGCGTCACTACCGCACACTCTTTGGCAAAACCCTCTACGTGCTCCGCCTCACGACTCAGGAACGATTTCGGGATAAGAAGCGGGAAATAGGCGTTCTTTACCCCTTTCTCCTTGAAACGACGATCCAATTCCGCCTGTATCGTCTCCCATATGGCATAGCCATAAGGTTTGATTACCATACATCCGCGAACTGCACTCTGCTCTGCCAGATCGGCTTTGACAACCAGTTCGTTGTACCATTTTGAATAGTCCTCTGAACGAGGAGTTAATTTCTGAAAACTTGCCATTTATCTATACTAATTTATTGTCGAATAAGTAACTCAATTTTGTTTTGCGCTGCAAAATTACTGCTTTTTTTCGACATATGCAAGTTTTTCGGCATTTAAGTTTGTATATATCAAATTTTTTTTGTAACTTTGCAGCCGTTTTACGGCTTGCAAACGATAAAATTAAAAATATGAAGAAATTTAACGAGTACAAAAGACTTGATTTGGCTGCGTTGAGCCGAGAGGTGTTAGCGCAGTGGGAAGAGGAGGATTTGTTCGCGAAAAGTATCACAACGCGAGAGGGACATCCTCAGTTTTTATTCTTTGAAGGTCCTCCTTCAGCAAACGGTATGCCCGGCATTCACCACGTTATGGCGCGTACCATCAAAGACACGTTCTGCCGTTTCAAGACGATGCAGGGTTTTCAGGTCCGCAGAAAAGCAGGATGGGATACCCATGGTCTGCCGGTGGAATTGGGTGTGGAGAAGATGTTGGGTATTACCAAAGAGGACATTGGCAAGAAGATATCCGTGGATGAATACAACGCTGCTTGCCGCCGCGAGGTGATGAAATACACCCGCGAATGGACGAACCTCACCAAACAGATGGGGTATTGGGTCGATCTTGACAACCCCTATATCACGTATGACAACAAATACATCGAGACCCTTTGGTATCTGCTCAAAGAGCTGTACAAGAAAGGCTATCTCTACAAGGGCTATACCATTCAGCCGTATTCTCCTGCCGCCGGAACAGGTCTGAGTTCCCACGAGCTCAACCAGCCCGGCTGTTACCGTGACGTCAAGGATCTGACCTGCACCGCACGCTTCAAGGTGAAATCTTCAAATTCTCAAATCCTCAAATCTTCAAATGGCGAAGCCACATATATCATCGCTTGGACGACTACGCCTTGGACGCTTCCTTCCAACACGGCGCTTTGCGTCGGTCCGAAAATCGACTACGTAGAAGTGGAGACACCTGCCGGCGACCACATCATCCTCGCTGAGGCTCGTCTATCGGCTTATCAGAAAGACCTTTGCGGAACGGACGAAGAAGGCAAACCCGCAGAGCCGAAGATCGTAGCCCGCTACAAAGGCGCTGACCTCGTCGGACTTGAATACGAGCCGCTTTTCCCGTGGGTAAACCCGGGCGAAGGAGCATTCCGCGTCATCCCGGGAGACTACGTAACTACCGAAGACGGAACGGGTATCGTACACATCGCCCCCACTTTCGGAGCAGACGATAAGAAAGTAGCCGACGCTGCCGGAGTGCCGGGTCTCTATATGCAGACCAAGAACAACGGACCGCGCCCTATGGTCGATTTCACCGGTAAATACTGGCGTGTGGAAGATTTGGACCAAGATTGGTACAAATCCAACGTCAACGACGAGCTCTACCGCCGTTACGCCGGACGTTGGGTGAAGAACGCTTATGACCCGCAGTTCACTATTGACGGAAAGTACGATGAAATCGCAGCTTCTAAAGCCGAATCGCTTGACTTGCACCTCTGTCTGGAGATGAAAGCTGACGGCCGTCTCCTGCGCACGGAGAAACACGTACACTCGTACCCCCACTGCTGGCGTACCGACAAACCTGTCCTCTATTATCCGCTCGATTCGTGGTTTATCAAATCCACCATGGCGCGCGACGAGATGATCGCCCTCAACAAGACCATCAACTGGCAACCTGAATCCACCGGAACAGGTCGTTTCGGTCAGTGGCTCAATAACCTCAACGATTGGAACCTCTCCCGTTCGCGTTATTGGGGAACACCGCTGCCGATTTGGCGTACCGAAGACGGAACAGAGGAAATTTGTATCGGTTCTATCGCGGAATTGTTCGATGAAATCGAGAAATCTGTGAAGGCGGGCTTCATGCAATCGAACCCGTGGCCGAACCACAAAGTGGGCGACTACAGCAAAGCCAACTACGATCCTTCCGTCATCGATCTCCATCGTCCGTACGTGGATTCAATCATCCTTGTTTCTCCGTCAGGCAAGCCCATGAAGCGTGAACTCGACCTCATCGATGTATGGTTCGATTCGGGCGCAATGCCGTACGCACAAAACCACTATCCCTTCGAGAACGCAGACGCACCGCGTACCGCTGACTTCATCTCTGAAGGCGTGGACCAAACACGCGGATGGTTCTTCACCCTCCACGCAATCCACACTATGATCGAAGGAACGGTAGCTTACAAAAACGTCATCTCCAACGGACTTGTCCTCGATAAGAACGGCAACAAGATGTCCAAACGCCTTGGTAACGCTGTCGATCCCTTCGGCGCACTCGATACATACGGAGCAGACCCTGTCCGTTGGTACATGCTCACCAACTCTTCGCCGTGGGAAAACCTCAAATTCGATCCCGAAGGCGTGGATGAGGTCCGCCGTAAGTTCTTCGGCACGCTCTATAACACCTATGGATTCTTTGCCCTCTATGCCAATGTGGATGGATGGCAATTTGGATTGCATAGTTTGGAAAAGAAAGCGTGCCACACTGAGATCGACAAATGGATCCTTTCCAAACTCAACTCCCTCATCAAAGAGGTCACCGAGGCATATGAGGCCTACGAACCTACCCGAGCCGGACGTGCTATCTCGGATTTCGTGCAGGACGATCTCTCCAACTGGTACGTGCGCCTGAACCGCAAGCGTTTCTGGGGAGGCGAGATGAATGCCGACAAACAAGCAGCCTATGAGACTTTATATCTCTGTCTGACAACGGTAGCCCAGCTCATGGCGCCGAACGCACCGTTCTATGCCGACCGTCTCTACCGTGACCTTACGGGCGAAACGGTACACCTCAGCACGTGGCCCAAAGCCGACGAAGCGCTCATCAACAAGACCCTCGAGCGTCAGATGTACCTCGCTCAACAAGCAACCTCTACGATCCTTTCGCTCCGCAAACGAGCAGAGAAGAACGTCCGTCAGCCGCTCCAGAAAGCCGTCATCCCGACGCCGGATCAGGAGACCACCGATGCACTCCTACACGTGGCAGACCTCATCAAATCGGAGGTCAACGTCAAGGAACTGATCGTCGTACCAGCCGAGCAATCGGAGATCCGTCTCGTCAAGAAGATCAAACCGAACTTCAAAGTGCTCGGTAAGAAAGTCGGCGCACAGATGAAAGCCGTAGCCGCTGAGATCAACACGATGAACCAAGACCAGATCGCTCAAATGGAGCAAAACGGCAATTATCAATTGTCAACTGTCAATTATCAATTAACAGCAGAGGACGTTGAGATCCTGACGGAAGACATGCCGGGCTGGTTAGTAGCTAACAACGGCATCCTCACCATCGCTTTGGACATCGAACTGACGGACGAACTGATAGAAGAAGGTATCGCGCGCGAGCTCATCAACCGCATCCAGAACTTGCGTAAGTCCTCCGGCCTTGAGATAACCGACCGCATCGAGATCGAACTCGAGGACCGCCCGGAGATCCACAACGCAGTTCTCCATTGCGGCGATTACATCGCATCCCAAGTCCTCGCTACCAAACTCGAACTTTCAAACAGCGAAGCGCTCAAACTTTCAAACAGCGAAGCGCTTGAGATGGACGGCTATAAAGTAAATATTAACATTCAAAAAGCATAAATTATGAAGAATATCAAATTTTTACTGATCGCCGTTCTCGGCATGGCATTGGCAAGCTGCTCTCTGATCGGCGGCGGAGAACAAGAACCCAAATTCAAATTGAAAGACCTGCAAGGGTATTGGCTGCAAAACGGTGACACTACCGAACATTATGTGCGTTTCACCGACGAAAAAGCCGATGAAACCGACTATTATTACGGTTACGAGTGGCACGAAGCGGATTGGAATGATCCGGACATGACAGCGGAAGAGTTCCTCCTCTGGAACCGCGAAGATTTAGGTCATCCCGGAAACGGATGGTTTAAATACAAATTTGTCGTAACGGATGGTGGACTTCATGAAATCCATTTTATGGATAACCAAGGAGCGGATATACCGAAGTTTGACTATGTTGTTACCAAACTGACCGATACCGAATTGGCATATTACGAGAAAGACAAAAAAGCTATCAAATACACCTTCTCTAAAGTTGTAGCACCGAAATAATGAAACGTGCCCTTAAAATCATAGGTTGGACGCTTCTGAGTATCGTACTGGTTATCGTGGCTGCGGTCACGATAGCCTGTTACGTCATTTTTACACCGGCTCGTCTGACCCCTATTGCGCGGCAGGCGGCAGCGAAGTTCGTTACCTGCGAACATGAAATAGGAGAAGTGGATCTGACGTTCTTTTCCACTTTCCCGCGCTTCGGCCTGCGGGCGGATGGTCTGCTGATCATCAATCCCAAAGCCGGTTCACAAAACGACACCGTCGTGGAAGCAAAACATCTCACGGTGACAGTGGATGTAATGGAGTTTCTGAACAATAAGAATCTCCATCTGCATGAGGCGATCCTCGATGATGCCAAGGTCAATTTCTACATCGCGCAGGATGGTACAACCAATATCACCGACATCTTTGTCTCTTCCCCGGACACGGTGGCGGAAGACACATCCGCTTTTGCGATGCCTTTCAATGCGCTCAAAGTGGATGGTCTGCGTATCAAAGCAAAAGCCATCACTTTCCTCGATGACAAGGACACAATCTCCGCTTCTCTGGGCTTGACCGAGTTGTCCGCCAAGGCTGAAAGTTGGGACGACATGTTGATTGCTTTGGATGCCCAAGACGTCTGTGCAAACCTCAAAGGAGACACTTACGCCGATTCCCTCCATGTGGAAATTTTGGCGCCCGTGGCAATGAATCTGGATGCCATGCATTTCGTTTTCGATGGCGCAAGGCTGGCGGTTAATGATTTCAACATCCGTCTGGAAGGAGAAGTCACCATTCAGGATAGTATCACTATTGATGCTAACGTCAAGACTGACAAATGGCAAATCCAGCCGCTCTTGGCGCTTGTTCCGGAGAAGTTCACCGCTGCCTTAAAAGATATTGAGGTGGACGGTAAGGTCGCTTTGGAGGCGGATGTAAAGGGCTTCCTGAGCGAAAACGCTATGCCGCAGGTAAAGGCGCATTTGGCTTTGGAGGACGGCGAAGGAGCCTATAAAGCTCTGCCGTACAAAATGCGGGACTTGGCGCTTGATGCCGATGCTGACCTGCGGTTGAATGAAGGAGAGGTGTCGAATGTAGTCATCAACAAACTGGTGGCCAAGACCAAAGATAGCAAACTTTCCGCTACCGGAGAAGTGAATGACCTGCTGGGTAACATGTTGCTGGATCTGGCATTGAACCTGGATGCTAACTTGCCGGACTTTGCGTACTTCCTGCCCAAAGAAATGACCCTCAACGGCCGCGCGAAAGGAAAGATGAACGCGAAGATCCGTCTCAAAGACCTCACGGACATGCGTCTGGAGAAAGGAAAGATCACGGCTGACCTCGACCTCAAAGACATCCATTATGCGATGGATGCGATGGTAGCAGACCTGCCTTCTACACATGCCGTACTTGCTATTCCGAACGCCAAACCTTCGAAACCGAAAGTGAATTGGGCACGTATTGATTTGGACACCAAGAGCCTTGATTTCCAAATGGCTACTCCGCTCAAAGCAACCCTCAAAGACGCTTCTATCCAACTGGAAGCAGGAAACGTCCTTTCCAAAGATCCGCTGCTCTATGCCGCTGTCGGCTTGCAAACCGAACGAATGGTGGAAGTGGAAATGGATTCGATGGGCGGCACAATCGATGCGCCCAAACTGAACCTCTACGCAGAGTATAACACCAAGGACACAACGGTCATGCCGGTTGCGCAACTGTCGCTCGATTGCGATGCCTTGGATGGCTTCTTCAAAGAGACCAAAGCAAACATGGCGGCTTCCAAACTGACAGTTTCCATTTCCGGCGGACGCAAAGACAAGTCCGCTCCGAGACTCAAAGCTACGCTGGACACTAAGAAAGCCGATGTCCGTATGGGTGAGGAACTGAAAGCCAAAGCGGGTTCATTGGCGCTCGAAGTGGGAGCGCGGTACAAAGCAGGAGAAGAGAACGTTCTTCTCCAATGGAACCCGAGGCTGAAGATCAACCTCAAGTCCGGTGAAGTGAACATCCCGGAGCGCTTGCCCGAAGCGGTACATATTCCTTCCATCGAGTTCAGTTATTCCAACCGCGAGATGATCATTGATAACTCCCGCATCGAATTGGGTAACTCGGATCTCAACCTCTCCGGTAGCGTGCGCAACATAGGAAAATGGTTCCGCCATCAGGAGATCCTCTCCGGCGAACTGAACATCCTATCGAACCACTGCGATGCGAACCAACTCCTCGCATGGCTCTCTGCTGATAGCGGTTCCGAAGAGACACCCCAAACAACTTCAAACAAAGCCGAAGGCTCAAACTCTCAAACAAGCGAAGCACAAATCTCCCCTTCTGAGAAGGGGGCGGGGGAGGTATCTCCTTTCCTCGTTCCCAAAGACGTGGACTTGGCACTACATACCAACATGCAGGAGGTCGAGATCTTCAACCAAACGGCTAAAAACCTGCAAGGTGGCATTTTCGTCAAGAACGGAACGCTCATCTTGGATGAGGTCGGATTTGTCTGCCGTGCGGCGAAACTGCAACTGACCGCTATGTACCGCACGCCGAGACGAAGCCACCTCTATGTCGGCTTGGACTACCATATGATTGATGTGGACATAGACGAACTGCTGACCATGATTCCGAATCTCGAAGAGATGGTTCCGATGCTCAGTTCGTTCAAGGGAGCAGCGCAGTTCCATTTAGCCGCAGAAACGTACCTCAACAGCCAGTATCAACCGAAGATGAGTACCCTCCGCGGAGCGGCTTCGCTCACAGGAAAAGACCTCGTTGTGCTGGATGGTGAGACCTTCGATCAGATTGCTAAACTGCTGCGTTTCAAGAAAAAAACCGAGAACCGAATCGACTCCATCAATGCCGAACTGACGGTTTATAAGAACGAGATTGATGTCTATCCGCTCTGCGTACAAATGGATAACTACATGGTCGCACTCGGCGGACGCCATAACACCAACATGACCTTCGATTACGACATCAACGTCCTCTCTCCGATCTACCTCGGCGTGAACGTCAGCGGTTCGCTGGATGACCTGAAGATCAAACTTGCCAAGTGTAAGTTCGCCAAGGATTTCCGTCCTCGTTGGTTCGATAAGACGGACACACAGTCCCTCGAACTCCGCCAACGCATCAAATCCTCTATGGAGAAAAACGTACGAATACAATAACAACTACATCAAACTACTCAAACAATGTCAAACAATTTCAAACCGCTCCTTTTGGGAGCCCTCGCAATGACGATGATTGCATGTAACCAGACCAACCCGCTGTTGGAGCAGCCGAAAACCCCGTATGGCGTACCGGCTTTTGACCAAGTGAAAATTGAGCACTATCTCCCTGCTTTTGAAGAGGCTATCCGCCAAAATAAAGCGGAGATTGATGCGATTGTGAATAACGAAGCAGAACCGACTTTCGAGAACACCATCGTGGCGCTCGATCGCGCAGGCATGTTGCTCGACCGCGTACAAGGCGTTTTCTTCAACGTCCTGGAGGCAGATGGCAACGATGAGATGAACGAGATTGCCGAGAAAGTGAGCCCGATGCTCTCTGAGTTAGGCGACGGTATCATCCTCAACGATGCACTTTTCCAGCGCGTCAAAGCGGTGTATGACCAGCGTAACAACCTCGGCCTTAACGCCGAGCAGATGCGTCTGGTTACCGAGACCTATAAAACTTTTGCGAACAACGGTGCTAACCTGCCGGAAGACAAGAAAGAGCGCCTTAAAGAGATCAATATGGAATTGGGTCTGCTCTCCCTCAAGTTCGGTAATAACGTAGTGGCAGAGACCAACAACTGCAAGTATTTCGTGACCGACGAGACGCAACTCAAAGGTCTGCCGGAGTCCGCCAAAGCCGCTGCCGCAGAGGAAGCTGCCGCTGCCGGACATCCGGGCGAATGGCTCTTCACACCGAAACGCACCTCTTTCACCCCGGTACTCCAGTACTGCGAGAACCGCGAACTGCGCAAGCAACTCCTGATGGATTACACTACGCGCGGAAACCATGATAACGAAAACGATAACAAAGCGGTTATCATCCGAGAGATGGAACTGCGTATCGAGAAAGCCAAACTCTTCGGCTATGACAATCCTGCGGACTACATCCTCGCTGACTGCATGGCGAAAAATCATCAGACCGTGGATGCTTTCCTGCAATCCGTTTGGGCTCCTTCCCTCGCTGCGGCTAAACGCGAAGCTGCCGAGCTCCAAAAACTCTTAGATGCCGACATCGCTGCCGGTAACATTACTCCCTCCCTTGAGGGGAGGGGCGGGGAGGGGTTAACCCTCCAACCCTGGGATTGGTGGTATTACGCCGAGAAACTGCGTAAAGCCAAATACGCCCTCGATGAGGAAGAAATCAAGCCTTATTTCGAACTCAACAACGTTCGCAAGGGTGCGTTCGGTGTAGCTACCAAGCTCTACGGTCTTCAGTTTGAGCCGCTCAAAAACATGCCGGTGTATAACAAAGAAGTGGAGGTCTTCAAGGTAACCGACGCGGACGGTTCGCTCGTCGGAATCCTTTATACCGATTATTTCCCGCGCGCAGGCAAACGCCCGGGTGCATGGATGAACAATATCCTTAACCAATATGTGGATGCCGAGGGTGTGGATCATCGTCCGGTCATCATCAATGTCGGTAACTTCAATAAACCCACTGCAGGTAACCCGTCGCTCCTTTCCATGGACGACGTTGAGACCCTTTTCCATGAGTTCGGTCACGCGCTCCACGGACTCCTTTCCAAAGCGCACTACAAATCCCTCAGCGGTACGAACACCCCGCGTGATTTTGTGGAACTGCCTTCACAGTTCATGGAGAACTACGCCTATGAACCCGAAGTGCTCAAAACGTACGCTTTCCATTACCGGACAGGCGAAGTGATCCCTGATTCACTCATCGCGAAGATCAACGCCGCCGGTAAGTTCAACCAGGGCTTTGTGACCACCGAACTCCTCTCGGCTTCTATACTCGACATGGATTTCCATGAACTGACTACCGCAGAGGGGCTCGATGTCAATGCCTTTGAGAAAGCTAGCTTGGAAAAAATGGGCATGATCCCGGAGATCATCGTTCGTTACCGTCCTACGTTCTACAACCACATCTTCACCACCGGTTACGAAGCCGGCTATTACAGCTACACATGGGCGGCTGTGCTCGATGCAGATGCGTTTGCTGCTTTCAAAGAGACAGGCAACCTCTTCGAGCCGGAGACCGCTAAACGTTTCCGTCACCTCTTGGAGCAAGGCGGTACACGCGATGCACAAGAGCTTTATATCGAGTTCCGCGGCAAAGAGGCGGATCCCAAGAACCTCCTTCGCCGCAAAGGTTTCATCGACTAAATCGTCAATCCCTTGACTCGTCAGACACAAACCATATTATATCACCTATTGCCGGTAGCCTTTTGGCTGCTGGCAATAGGGGGTAGTATAGTGCCTCTGCTCCTGTTCCACCTCGGATGGATCAATCCCGCGGAATGGACAGATAGCAACTACTGGTGGGCATTTGCGGTGGCTATTTTGAGCCTGCTCAGCGTCATCATCGTCCATCGTATTCCACGGCATACCAACTCGATAGAGCAATGTTTCCAAGTGGCTTTGCTGCTCGGTATAGCGTCCTATTGGTTGCCTTCCGTGGTCTTTCTGATCATACCGATTTGGTTGTACCTTAACTATCAGAACCTCTTCTCCTTCCGTGCTTTTCTCGCTACCCTCATCGGCTTGGCGGTAATAGCTGTTTGGATGGCGGTGTTAAACCAATTATCAATTATCAATTATCAATTATCAATTACCAAAGACCTTTGGTTCTGGCTTCCCACGGGTGCTTTTCCGGTGGCATATATAGCCTCTGTGAAAGCCCGTCAAATTCTGCAAATCCGATAAATTACAACGATATGAAAAACCGATTTCTTATTCTTACCGCGCTTGTCATGACCCTCACGGGCTGTTATTATCGTCCTTCGACTCCGAAAGGCTCGTTTGCCAAAGGAGCGGATGTCAGTTGGCTTAGTGAGATGGAGCACGACTCCGTTTCTTTCTTCTATCCCGACGGGAAAGAGGGCGATTGTTTGGATATCATGCAGTCGCTGGGCATGAATGCGGTTCGTCTGCGCGTGTGGGTCAACCATACTACCGGTTGGAGCAATAAGGCGGATGTGGTGGCGATGGCTACCCGCGCTGCCAAACAAGGTCTGCGGGTGATGATTGATTTCCACTATTCGGATTTCTTTGCAGACCCAAGCCGTCAGGCTATTCCTGCCGCTTGGCAGAACTATACGTATGACCAATTGTGCGAAGCCGTTCGCGAACACACATTGGATGTGCTCTATGCCCTCAAAGAGGCGGGTGTCCGCCCGGAATGGGTGCAAGTGGGCAACGAGACCCCGAAAGGTATGCTTTGGCCTGTGGGACGTGTCACGGATCTCAGTCTGCCTCATGAACCCGCGGACGAAGAACCTGCTGCGAACCATTGGGATGAGTACGCCGGTTTTACCGCGGTGGGCTACAAGGCGGCGAAAGAGGCGTTCCCAGACATCACCGTCATCGTCCATGTGGACAATGCGTACCTCTACCGCGATTGGTTCTTCCGCGCTATGGAGGAGCACGGCGGACTGTTTGATATGATCGGACTCAGCCATTACCCCATGATGACCGCTTGGTCGGGTATCTCCTGGCAGGAAGCTAACCAACGTGCGGAGGAGAATATCCGGGCGCTCATTGCTAACTTCCACCGCCCGGTGATGATTGCCGAGGTCGGTATGATGAACTGGGGCGAAGGAGCACAATACGACTCCGTAGCCGCCCGCTCGAATGAAGTGATGACGGATTTCCTGACCCGCATTGCCGATATCGATTCGTGCGCAGGTGTCTTCTATTGGGAGCCGCAATGCCACGGAGGATGGCGGCCGGCGGAGTATATTCCGTTAGGATGGGATGGATATGATATGGGTTCGTTTACGCCGGAGGGACAACCATCACCGGCGATGAAGACTTTGTTGGGGCATAAATAAGCTATGGATTCGGTAGAGCAGTTTCTCTTTTCTCCGTCCATCACGCAGTCTCTTCTTTGGCTGACGATCGTGATGACAATCGGTCTTTGGTTAGGCGAAAAAGCCAAAATCAAGCAGTTCTCCTTGGGAGTCACGTGGGTGCTCTTTGTGGGAATTGCGCTGGCTTCGTGTGGTATTAAAATCGACCATCATGTAGCGCAGTTCGCCAAGGATTTTGGACTCATTCTCTTTGTCTATTCCATCGGCTTGCAGGTCGGACCTTCTTTCTCGCCTTTCAAACGAGGCGTGTTGCAACTCAATATGTTGGCTGCGGCTATCGTCCTTTTGGGATGCGTTTGCGCCATCGTCCTCCATTACGCCACCGGCATTGACATGTCCACCATGACCGGAATCCTCTCCGGTGCTACTACCTCTACGCCCTCCTTGGCTTCGGCGCAACAGGCTTATCAGGACATCACCGGCTCTACCAATCCGGATATTGCTACCGGCTATGCCATCGCTTATCCGCTCAGTATTGTGGGGGTGATCATGGCGATGGAACTCATCCGCCGGGCGTTTAAGATCAGCCTGCCGGAAGAGGAAAAAAGACTGCAAGAAGAGGCGCAGGCTACCAGCGAAGAGCCCCTCTGTGTGGACATAACGCTCAATAACCCGCAGCTCAAAGACATGAACCTTGGAGAACTGCAACGTATCTGCCCGGTGAAGGAGATGGTGGTCAGCCGTGTAATACGTCCGGACGGATCGGATGAGTTGATTAACGAGCAGACCGTTTTCCGTAACGGCGACACAATCCGTGTCCTCACCGATCGCAGACATGTGGAGACGCTCCGGCTTTTGGGAATCATGCGCGATTACGACCTGCATATGCAACGGGAGCAATCCGACCACCTTATATCGCGCCGTATAGCGGTCACGCGGCAGGAGTGTAACGGCAAACGGATACGCTCTTTCAATCTCCGACAGCAATACCACGCTACTATCACACGCGTCAGCCGGGCTGGTATAGACCTTCTGGCTACCGATGATATGGTCCTCCAACTCGGTGACCGGCTCATGGTGGTCGGCGATAAGAACGACGTGAGCCGCGTGGCGGAGATTTTTGGTAATGAGCTCAAACGACTTGATGTACCGCATCTCCTCCCTGTCTTCTTCGGAATGGTTTTGGGTATCTGTGTGGGATTACTGCCGATCCCTCTGCCCGGTATGGGACAGACGTTCAAACTCGGCTTGGTGGGAGGATCGCTTATTGTGGCAATTCTGATCGGACATTACGGACCTTATTATAATATGGTCACTTTCTCCACCACTTCCGCGAACATGATGCTCCGCCAGATAGGCCTGACGCTCTTCCTCGCCGCGCTCGGACTGAGCGTGGGGGAGAACTTCCTGCCTACTATGACGGAAGGCGGTTACATCTGGATCGGCTATGGTTTTATCATGACCGTAGTGCCGCTCTTGGTGGTGGGCATGATAGCCTATAAGGCGCTGAAGATGAATTATTTCAATGTCATTGGTCTCCTCATAGGCTCCATGACATCCGCTATGGCATTGCCGTACGCACAGTCGCTCTCCTCCGAAAACAACCAGGCCTCTGTCTGCTACGCCACCGTCTATCCTTTCACCACGTTCCTCCGCGTTATGGCGGCGCAGTTGTTAGTCCTTTTCTTCGTCTGAACGCGCGCGTACATGCGCGTTCCTTACCATTGTACTACAAATCCGGCATGTACGTTGATGCCCGCTTGCGGCATGTAGTAAGCGATGTCGCTTCCTGACCATGCGTCGTGATAGACATAGCCGTTGCTCTCGTAAAGGGCGTTGAACAGGTTGTTAATCTGACATTTGAGCGTGATATTCGGGCAGTGTTTGAACCGTTCCAACGGCAATAAATACTGCATATTCAGATTCGTTACCGTGTAAGCGTTCAACATGGCGTTTGCATCCTCGTTGTTAGCAAGGAACTGCTTGCTGATGACGGTGGTCTGCAAGTCCGCATTGAAGCCCGCTGCATGGAAAGAGAAGATGTTTCCCGCTATCCAATCGGGCGAGAAAGAGATTGTCCGCCATGTGTTGCCGTCCTGCCATTTGTTCCGGCTCCACGTCAGCGTACCGCTCCAACTGAACCATTTCGTCCAGTCCACGCCGAATTGCAACTCGGCTCCTGTGCGGTACGATTTAGCAACGTTCTTGGTCAGGAAAATGGCAATACTGTTAATCTCACCGGTCAGCACTAACTGGTCTTTATAATCCATGAAATAGAGGTTCAGACCGATGTGCCAAGGCATAGCGTAACCACTCTTCGTCACCCCGCGTGAGGTATAGTGGTAGCCTAACTCGTAATCGAACAGTTTCTCCGGCTTTGGCTGCGGCTCGCCGTCTTGACGGTTAATGAAATTCGCGCGCGCCGGCTCACGGTTTGCTAACGCGAATGTAGCCGACAGACGATGACCGCCGTTATCGTACGTCAAACCGGCTTTGGGGTTGAAGAAATGCCAGGTATGATCCTCGTTGATCTTCACACGGTTGCCCGGAGTAGTGCTGTTGTCGTTGTCGCCGTAGATGCGGTGATGCACCAAGCGGTATTGCAAATCGCCGTACAGACTCAACTTCTCCTGACCGCGGTGAAGAACTCGCCAGTTCGCTTTGGCATATACATTGCCGTCTGTCTTATCGCCGTAACCCGTGTAGAACTCCGTGAAATTGCTGCCGTATTGCTGGTCGATGTTTCCATACGAAACGCCGTTGTAGTTATTCAGCGCGATACCTGCCTGTACATCTACTTTTTCATGGATATACTTCATGCTCAGAATACCGCCGTAGAAATGATTTCGCAACCCTTTCTGCACGATACCCAACAGGTTCCAGGTGTCAAACGTCTCCCAATATCCGGTTCCGAACGTATAATGTCCGGTAGCGTTCAGGCTCCAATTGGTATTAAACCGGTGCGTGGCATTCAGATGCAGATGGTGTTGCTGGTAGTTATCCGTCTCGTTGCGGTAGTACTGCGTGTTGCCGTTCGAATCGGTAAAAGCACCCGCGGTGTTCTGACGCCTGTTCACTGCTATCTCCTCTCGTGTCAGACCGTTCCACGCCAGATAAGTCTTCTCCTTGCCGCCGAAGGAGAGCAGGTTAACGGTAGTCTTGCTGTTCTGCCAACCTGCCTGGGCTTGATAACTGAACAGATCCGAGAAAGCGCGGTCTATATATCCGTCGGAATTCACTTTGCTGAACCTGCCGCCGACATGCCATGCGCCTTTCTTGCTGTTCCTGTCACCCCAGTAAGCATCCATCTTCGCCATCTCCCGGAACGTATTGTACATACCCCCATTGAAACTCAATTCACCATGCACCTGTGGGCATTGTGCATTGTGCATTGTAAATTGTGAATTGTCAATGGTACTGATATTGATGCTTGCGCCGAAACTACTGCCGCCGTTGGCGCTCGTGCCTATACCCCGTTGCACGTCTAATTTCGTGATGGACGAACTGATATCCGTCATGTTCACCCAGAATACCGTCTGGCTCTCGGCGTCATTGAGAGGTACTTCGTTGATCGTCATGTTCACGCGCGTGTGATCACTTCCGCGTACGCGGAAATAGGTGTAACCCACACCCAAACCGTCGTCGCTCGTCGTCACCAAAGAAGGGGTCGCACTCAGCAATACCGGCAGGTTTTGCCCCGTGTTTGTACGGTTCAATGCCTCGTACTTAACCTCTTCTCTGCTCACTGTCGCTTGTTTGACAGGAGCACTCACTACTACCTCTTGCAGATTAAAATCACTCGTGGACAGAGTGTCCACATTCTCTTGCGCACGCATTGGCGCACACACAGCGAGCGCACTTGCACTCGCAAGAATCAACCATACATGGTTGATCAATAAAGATGTTTGTTTCATTTTCTTTAGCAGCATTACCTGCCCAAGTTCTGCGGGTGTAATCTCAGCTGGAAGCTTTGCACAAGCGAAAAGCACCCCGAATGATTAATAATACAATTTACCTCTCTCCTCCCTTGTGGGGAGGTCGGGAGGGTTTTGGTTTTTACAGTTTATAGCTAAAACTAACATACCATCCCCACTCGCTCATGTACTGGTTTGGGGTTTGTTTATGTTTTACCAAGTTGTTTAATCCAAAATCATAGCCGCTCTGCAACCGATACCGGTTCCATTCCAGACCGCCGCCGACACCCCATTGGATGTTCGCGCGCACTAACTCGTCTGCCATTCGGTCATACGGATCGGTCGGAAGACCTTGCTGCTTCAGCCAGTTATATGCGCCTTCGCTCAAATGGCGCTCCGGGTAGTCATTCTGCGCCATGCCGATATGTAACTGCGGACCGGTGTAGAAAAACAAGTTCAGCTCTTTCCAGACAGGGATGATGTAAAACACTCTCACCGGAACGGTCAAATTATGCGCCAATACACGGTGGTGGATATACTCCGTTTGGCTCTCTACGGCATCCATACTCCGCCAGTGTTGCTCGTGTCTGCCATACAATAAGGTGTACAGCAAACCGGTCTGCAAGTCGAAATGAAGCGGTAACTTGAACGTGAAAGTAGCACCCAGACGTGCGCCGTTCAGATACAGATCCGGAAAGGTGATGTCCCGTGCGCGCTGGTAGTCCTGTTGAAAACCCGCCTCTATCCGGTATTCAACGCCGAACGAATACTGCTCCTTCACCTCCTTGTTCGCGTCCGGATCGAAGAACGTGTTATCCTCCAATTGGAATACCGGTTTGCTGCTCTCCTGCGCATATAACGAACTAACGCAGAAAGACAGCAAAATGACGATATAGATATACTGTTTTTTACTCATATGGCTCTTTTGTATCACAAAAACGACTGCAAAGGTACTATTTTTTTACGAAATACGCAAATTTTCTATTTTCAATTTTCATTTTTCAATTATTTTTTGTAACTTTGTGCCCGATTTTGAGTAAAATTGCTAAAAATAGACTTCAAAAATGAATAAAAGCGAAAGAGTATTTGAGATCTTTTCTCAAATTTGTCAGGTGCCTCGTCCGTCCAAACACGAGGAGAAAATCAGCCGCTGGTTGCAGACTTGGGCGGCGGAGCATAGTATCGAGTGTGTAGCCGATGAAGCGATGAACGTCATTATGCGCGTGCCTGCTACACCCGGATATGAAGATCACGAGGGAGTGATCCTTCAGGCGCACATGGATATGGTCTGCGAGAAGAACGGCGATGTGTCCCATGATTTCATGAATGACCCTATCGAAACCTATATCGACGGCGAATGGCTCAAAGCCAAAGGAACGACCCTCGGTGGCGACGATGGTATCGGTATCTCCATGGCGCTTGCGGCTATCACTGATCCCGAACTGCAACACCCGGCTATCGAGTGTCTCTTTACCGTGGACGAAGAGACCGGACTTACCGGCGCGATGAAGCTTCAGGACGGCATGCTCCAAAGCAAACGTCTTATCAATCTTGACTCCGAAGACGATGGCCAGATCTTCATCGGATGTGCAGGTGGTATCGACACCCTCGCTAAAATGCACTATGAACCGGTCAATCGTACATCGTCAATCGTCCAATCGTCAATCGCAATCCGCTTGTCCGTAAGCGGATTGCTCGGCGGCCACTCCGGAGATGATATCAACAAAGGCCGTGCAAACGCTAACCAACTCATTGTGTGGTTCTTGGCGCGTATCTGGCCGCAAACGGAGATTCAACTCGCCTCTATCAACGGGGGAAACCTCCGCAACGCCATAGCACGCGAGGCACAAGCCGTGATCACGATCCCTATGGCGTACAAAGAGCAGATCCGCATCGAATGGAATCATTTTGTGGCGCAGATGGAAGGAGTCTTCGGAGAAGTGGAGAAAGACATGCGTCTCGAGCTCGAAACAACAGACATGCCAGAGACTTTCATCCCTGCCGACAAAGCATACCGTCTGATCATGGCGCTCTGTGAGTGTCCGCACGGCATGATCGCTATGAGCCGTGAAATGCCCGGACTCGTCGAAACATCCACTAACCTCGCCTCCATCAAAATGAAGCAAGAACCTTCCTCCCTTCCCTTGAGGGAAGGGTCGGGGTTAGGCTCTTGTATCGAAATCAACACCTCGCAGCGTTCCTCCAAAGAGCCCTCCAAGCATCATCTCAAATGGGCGGTGGAGCAAGCGCTCTCGCTGGCGTGTGATGAAGTAACCCACGGCGACGGATACCCCGGATGGGCGCCGAACCCCAACTCACCCTTGCTCGAAGTGGTAAAGAAAGCATACGAGGATCTCTTCAAAGCAGAACCCAAAGTGCTGGCTATCCATGCCGGACTGGAGTGCGGACTCTTCCTCGAGAAGTACCCGTATCTCGACATGGTCTCCATCGGCCCGCAGATGTACGGTGTTCACTCGCCGCAGGAGCGTCTTTCTATCCCTTCCACCGAGCGTTGCTATAACTGGCTCTGCCAAACCCTCCGTCAACTATAAATCTCATGCTCTCTCTCCTCCCCTTTATGGGGAGGTCGGGAGGGGTCTACAATTCCCCACTTTTAGGTATTGCCCATATCCGAAAAAAGCAGTAATTTTGCACCCCGAATGAAAATAGCAGTTGTCGGTATAGCGCAAAGCGGCAAAACTTCCGTCTGTGAAGCCTTGCAACGCATAGCCCCTCAGGGAATGGTCTTTGAGGAGGTGCATGACTTGGACCGGCTCCATAGCCATGCCTATGAGGTCGTGCTGCAGGTCGTCGATGCAACGCGGCTCGAGGAATCACTCATGCTCACACCGCATATCATCGACGAGGAGCAGAAGATCGTCCTCGCTATCGGTCGCTATGATCTCCTTTTGGCAACCGATCACTCCCTCAATATACCCAAACTGCAAGAGCTGATCGGTGTGCCCACTTGCCGCCTCTCCGTCCGCCTGAATTATGGCATGACCAACTGCTTGGAAATCGTCAAAGAGGTGGCGGCGAAACCCGCTTCTACCGCGCACCCGATCTATCACCTCCGCGACCAAGGAGATGAGGATACCTATGCCGCATATGTACATGGTGTCCTCACACAAACGCTCACCCACGCCAAGGATGACCGGGAGCAGACCCGGCTGGAGAAGATCGACCGGATCCTCACTAACCCCTGGCTCGGTTTCCCGATCATGCTCGCTATCCTCTATTTTGTCTTCTGGTGTACTTTCACCTTGGGCGCATACCCGCAAGCATGGATTGAAAACGGCATCGACGCCCTCTGCGGATGGCTCACCAACATCCTCGCACAACATGGAGCGGAAAGCCACTGGCTCTCATCACTCTTCATCGACGGCGTGCTCAAAGGAGTCGGAGCGGTGCTCGCTTTCCTACCCAATATCATCATCCTCTTCTTCTTCATCTCCATCATGGAAGACAGCGGATATATGGCGCGCGAGGCGTTTATCATGGATACGGTCATGCACCGGGTCGGGCTTCACGGACGCTCCTTCGTCCCCATGCTCATGGGATTCGGTTGTAACGTGCCCGCTATCATGGCGGCAAGGGATATACAGAACCCAAAGGACCGCATTCTCACTATGCTCATGGTGCCTTTCATGTCCTGTTCGGCACGACTACCGGTCTATATGCTCTTCGTCGATACCTTCTTCCGGAACCACAAAGCCCTCGTCATGATCTCACTCTACGCGATAGGCATTTGTCTCTCCGTGCTCTTTGCTTTTATCATGAAGCGCACCCCGTGGTTCAAACAGGAGAACGACGATACCGTCAACGAGTTACCGCTCTTCCGTCTCCCCAAAGCGCGCAATACCGTCGCACATATCTGGGAGCGGGTAGCCGACTACCTGCAGAAGATCTGTACGGTCATTTTATGGGCATCGATCATCATCTGGGCTTTGGAGTTTTTCCCGACTCAAAACTTGGACGACTTGGAAAACTCCTATCTCGCCATGATAGGAAAAGCCGTTTCTCCGGTTCTCGAACCCTTGGGCTTTGATTGGAAAATGTCCGTCTGTCTCCTCACAGGCCTTCCTGCAAAGGAAGCGATTGTCTCCACGCTCGCTATCCTCTACGGCGGAGACATTTCTGCCGCAGGTTTCACACCGCTCACGGCATTCTCTTTCATGCTCTTCGTCTTGCTCTATTTTCCTTGTGTGGCAACGATTGCAACCCTCAGACGTGAAGCCGGCAAAGTCTGGGCATGGTTCACCGTCTTCCATTCCCTCGCCCTCGCCTGGCTCATCTCCTTCCTCGTCTATCAGATCGGAAATCTAATTTTAGTCTAATCATTCACACCGAATCTCAATTTAATCTTTATATATAATATTTAGCAATATGTGTCATATGAAAAAATATCTCTTGGTAGCCTTGCTACTCCTTTCACCCCTTTTAGGGCTAAGAATTGTAAATTGTGAATTGTGCATTGTGAATTGTGAATTGTGCAACGCGTACGCGGCAAAGCCCGATAAGCAGATAGTGGTCCTCTCTGTGGACATCCATTGTCAGGGTTGTATTGACAAAATTATGAAGAATATTGCCTTTGAGAAAGGCGTCAAGGACATCGTTTGTGACCTCAAAACCAAAACCGTTACCGTCACATACAACCCCTCCAAAACCGACGTCCCAACGCTCCTCAAAGCCTTCGAAAAGATCAAAAAGCCCGCTACCGTCGTCAAACCCGCTTCCGTCTGACTTCCTAACGACGGATTCATACTCCTCCGTGTTTCTGTGTTAACGGCAGTCGGGGGAGATACGTATTTCGAAATCGGCTTTGTCTGTTGCGTACCAGACGCGGCTGTTAAAACCGTCTTTCTCTTCATGCCAGTAGCCTAACTGTTCAGGCGAAAGGGTAAACGAGACCGTGCGAGTCTCGCCTGCAGGAATGAAGATCTTTTCGAATCCTTTGAGTTCGCATATCGGTCGAGCCAAATCCCCGGAACGCTGGTGTACATAGAGTTGCGCTACTTCGTAGGCATCGTACGAGCCGGTGTTCCGGATGGTACACGAGACCGTGTACGGCTCGTCGTCCGGACTGACAACTAACAGACCATTATCACCGATAGACCCTCTTTTAGACTCAATGACTGTTTCACCATATTCGAAAGTGGTGTAACTGAGTCCGAATCCAAAGGGGAATAGAGGTTCTACAACGGACTCTAACCAATAGGACGAAGCGCCAATAGAAAACTGTGGAGCACCGACGGGTATATCATCGAGCAGCACGGCATTATCAGCACAAGGACGTCCTGAGTTGAGACGGTTGTAATAGAACGGAATCTGTCCCACCATCTTCGGGAATGTCATGGGCAGTTTGCCGGAAGGAACGGCTTTACCGGTGATGATATTGGCTAAACCGGGACCTGCCATCGTACCTCCGTGGAAGGCATAGAGTACCGCATCCGCCATCTCCATTTCCTTGCTGATGGTGAGCGGTCTTCCTGCCATGACGATGAGCACAACGGGCTTGCCGGTTGCTTTGAGCGCTGCAAGCAGTTCGGTTTGTGCCCCCGGCAGAGAAAGGTATGCGCGGCAGCGGGCTTCGCCGGAGAGAATCGCTTCTTCACCTGCGAAAAAGAGGATCACATCTGCTTTGCGGGCAGCCTCAACCGCTTTCGCAAAACCGCTTGTGCTCTTATCGCGGCTATATCGCAAGCCGGGAGAGTAGGTAATGCCCTCTTCACCCTGAAGGGAAGGGAGATTTTTCAACGCCATGAGGGGGGTAATAGCATGCTCTGGTTCGCCGTCAAAGACCCATGTACCGAGTTGCTCTTTGGGCTGATCGGCAAGTGGACCGGTGATGAAGATGTTTGATATGTGTGATGTGTGATTGAGGGGCAGAATGCCGTTGTTCTTAAGCAGCACGACACTCTGTTCTACCGCTTCGGTTGCTATGGCAAGGGCTTCCGACGAATAGAACGTGGGTTCTTCTTCGGGCACATAGGGATGCTCGAACAAACCCAAACGGTATTTCATCCGAAGGATAGAACGCACACAGTCATCAATCATGGATTCCGGGACTTTTTTCTCCTTTACAAGCTCAGCAAGATGTTCATGGTATATCTCTCCCTGCATGTCCATCTCCATGCGTGCGTTGATGCAACGCAATGCCGCTTCTTTGCGGTCAGCGCAGAGCCCGTGAGGAATCAGATCCATGCCGCTACCCCAATCGCTCACTAATAACGCATCCGAATGCCATTCGTTGCGCAAGATATCGATGTTCAGATGTTTGTTGGCAGACGAAGGCAATCCGTTGATGGTGTTGAACGAGCACATGAGACTCATAGCCCCTGCATCGACCGCTGCTTTGAACGGCGGCAGATAGACATCGCGCAACTGGACTTCGGGTATCCATGTAGCGTTATAGTCGCGTCCTCCTTCCGTAGCCGAATAGCCTGCAAAATGCTTGACGCATGCTGCCATGAGGGGGAATGATGATTGGTGATTGGTGATAGGTGATTGATAGCCTCGTACGGTAGCAGCGGAAAAGGCGGATGCCAGATAAGGATCTTCTCCGTAGCCTTCCGCTACGCGTCCCCATCGCGGGTCACGCGCCACATCCACCATGGGGGAGAAAGCCCAACGAATACCATCTTGGTAGGCCTCTTGCGCCGTTAATTGAGCGGCATGCTCAATGAGAGCCGGGTTCCAAGTAGCTGCTTGCCCGAGGGGGATAGGGAAGATGGTCTTATACCCGTGAATCACATCGCGTCCTGCAATGAGCGGAATACCCAAACGGGTCTCTTCCACCGCCATGCGTTGCAGGCGGTTGACCTCTTTAGCACCGATGCTATTGAGGATAGCACCTACTTTGCCTTCGCGGATCAAGGTTTCCTTTCTCTCGGAGTCATAAGAAGGGTCAAGTTGGTTCATTTGACCGATTTTCTCCTCCAAGGTCATTTGCGAAAGGAGATTTTCTACAAAACGATCTTCGTCGCTTTGTGGCGCGCAGGAGCACGCTACCAACAGACCTATACCGAATATCGCTGCACGATAGATGGATCTTCTCATAATTCACAATTCACAATTCACAATTCACAATTCACAATTCTTAGCCCTAAAGGGCACGATTATTTGGCAGAGCCAAATTTTCACAATGCTCAATTCTCAATCGCATCAATGCCGGCGGTGAGGGCAAAGAGGGTGACATTCCAGTTGATGGTAACCTCGTTGGAGGCATAGGAAGGCTGATAGTCCAGATAACTCTCGTCTGCCGGTACGTTTTCGGGGTACTTGACCCCATCGGTGGCTGCATCCTGTCGAGCGGGGTTCGGTCCTCCGGCAAGGAAACCGGGGAGAGTTCCTTTGGAATGCGAATAAGATAGACGATGATGCGGATCTTTGGTAGGATGCGTACCAAATCCCGTCACGTAGCAGAAGCCGGTGGCGTTCTGGCCGAGCACGTAGTTGAGACAGCGCTCGGCATTGATGAGGTATCGTTCATCGCCGGTCATGCGATAGGCAAAGAGACATTCCACGCCGCGCCAACAGCAGCCCTCCGAGTTACAGCCCCAGAAGAAATCCGATTCGCGGTTGCCGTACGGCGAACGGAAAACGGAGATGGTGTCTGCCTCGTCAAGATAAGGCGCAAGGTAAGTTAAAAGAGCGTCGGCATCGGTCTTTCCTTGCAGAAGAAGCTCGAGGTACGCCAATTCAGCCACATTGCCCCATGTTGCCGGAAGATAATACTTGCCGTCTTTGGCAAGGGTGTTAGCAATAGCACCGGCATGGTCTTTTACATTGGCTTTGTATTGTTCGTCACCGTTGAGCAGATACAGTTCTACCTCCGCCCAATAAAACTCATCGTTCACATCAAAATCGTCATACGCACCGGTGGTGATCTCTACCTCTCCGCATTGTTTCATCTCTTCGTTCTTAGCCCCATGGGGGCACGATGTGCTCGCAAACTGCGCATTCATCTTCGGCTGATCGTAATAGACTTCGGGGTGATCAACTGCCCAAGAGTATGCTTTTTCGGCTGCTTCTTTCGCTTGAGCGGCAAAGTCCGCATCGTACGGAGCATAGACGCGTGCAGCGAGCGCCATAGTCGCCGCAAAATCCAGCGTAGCCGCAGTCGTTTTCATCACTACATACCGGGGCTTTTTGCATTGATCGGGACGGATAAAACCCTCAAAATCCGGCTCTGTCAACTTATGATAGACGCCGCCGTCCAGATCCTGCATCGTCATCATCCAGCGGAGGTTATACATCGCCTCCGACAACATGTCGGGACATTTGTTCATTTGAGATTTCGGGATGTTGAGATATAGGGTGTCGTAGTAGGCTTTGTTGAATTCGTATGCCATGAGCCAGACGCCCATCGTGAAACCGGAGTTGACGATGTATTTGTTATAATCGCCGGCATCGTACCAGCCTCCCGGGGAGGAGATGACCGTTCCTGCAGGGCGCTCATCGGTAGCCGCCGAAGCATGAACAATCACATGATCATCCGGGTGTCCAGCAGGGCGCGCATATCCCTCTGCGTAAGGTTCTTCGGTTGCCATGGATGAACGCTGATGGTAGTAGGCACGAAGCGCCTGCCGTGTTAACTCACGGTAAGGCCTATTTGAAATTTGAAATTGAAGATTTGACATTTGATCATTCTCCACATAAAGCGTATATTCGCCGCAAGCAGTCAAATCGGAGAAATCAACGATCTGGCACGGTTTGCCGGAAACGGGGTTAAGCATCGTCCCGGATGCTTCTCCGCGCCATACGGTATCACCTGCTATATTTAAAATATAGCAATTTGAAATGGGAACTTTGATATTGGAGATAACTACCGTTGCTGTTTTCTCCTGGTCCGGCGCAAAGCCTACCTGATTGAGGCGGATAGGACCGTTGTCGGGGTTGAAATGGTTGCAGGCAACCAACACAAAAGCGCATGCCAAAAAGGCAGCGCTTTGTGTAAATCTGAAATGTGACATATGCAATGGGTTATTGGTCATTTTTTCAATGGGAATTTATAGGCAAGGAAAGCCATGATACATGCAATCGCCGCCGGGAAGAGGCTGAAGAGCGCCCAGACCATGGTGCGTACGGACTGTTCATTGGTGATGGTAACCACCGTCTCGCCGGTCAGTATATCCGTTTCTGACACCAATCCCGCTACGCCCAAAAGGAAGGCGATGAGACTGGCGGAGATAGCTCCGCCAAACTTCTGCGCCATCGTTCCCGAGGAGAAAATCAGTCCTGTCGAAGAACTGCCGTATGTGTCCGTGGCATAGTCTGCCACATCGGCGTACATGGACCACAAGAGTGGGGAGTATAGTCCCGCACCTACGGAGGTCAGCATCGAGACCGCAACCATCACCCATATATAGCTCGCGTCCATGGGAATGAAGAAGAATGCTATCGAACAAACGGCACAGATGACCGAAGCCCAGACGAATGCCATACGTTTGGAACCTACTTTGCGGGTAAACCACGGACTGACAGCCCCGAAGATCATGCAGGTCACTTCGCCGAACGCCATGAAAGCGGTGTAGTTGATGATAAACCGGCCTACCGTTACATCGCCGTCAAGGCAGTAGGTGAACATATATCCTACCACGGCATAACGGAAGCCGTTGAAGAAATTGGTACACACCGCCACAAGGGTCATATAGACCCATGGTTTGTTACGGAAGAGGTCTCCGTACTGTTTGAAAGAGAATTTCTCAGCGCGCACGGGTTTATGCCGCTCTTTGGTCAGCAATCCGCATGCCAAGGTCATTACCATGGCCAGCAGTCCGAAAACCGCTCCGACCACGGCGTATTGGTGTTGAGCCGAGCCGCCTGCCCATTTCTGCACCATAGCAAAAGTCAGAAGCGTCACAAATCCCATCGCGTAGGCACCTACCATACGGAAAGCGGAGAACTGATTCCGCTCGTCGCTGTCTTCCGTCATGACGTTCAGCAGCGAACCGTACGGCACATTGACCATCGTGTAGCACACCATCATCAACAGGTAGAACCCGTACGCCCATACGCGCTTACCCGTCATGCCTAATTCCGGCGTATAGAGGAGCAGGGCAAAGACGATACCAAAAGGTATAGCCCCGAAGATCAGCCACGGACGATATGTTCCCCAGCGGGATTGGGTGCGGTCTGCCAATGAGCCCATGAGAGGGTCTGTCACCACGTCAAACATACGCGCTAATAGCATCAGCGCCGCTGCATCCGCAAACGTCAGACCGAACACATTGGTGAAGAATAGCGGAAACGCTACGGACATAATCTTCCAAGTGATGCCGCCGGAAGCGGCATCACCCAAAGCATATCCGATTTTTTCTCGTAAAGGAATCATATTGATGAACACTTTTCCGATTTTACAATGAACACTTTTCCGAACTGACGATTTACTTGAAGGTAACTTTGGTAATTTCCAGGCCAAAACCGGTTATAAGTGCTTTGCCTGTCTGCTCAACAGCCGCCTTGCCTGCTTCGTCATAAACGAAGGTGTAGGGGTTCGGTTGACCTTCCATACCATCCACTTGCGGCAACAAATCATGGCTCCACCAATCATCGGTGATACGGAGCGCATGATACTCGGCTTCCGGTACATTGAAATAGACGTAAATTGTCGAACCTACCGGTACATCCTTCATCATATCCGCCGTCAGCTCTACTTTGGAGTCGCCCCAATTGATAACGCACGAGCCTTCCCAAATAGTAGTCTCTGCGCTCACGGTAGTCGTTACTGCATCTACCAGACCTTCGTCGGTGATGAAATATACGCTGGATCCGTCGGCATTCTTGATGGAGAGTTTATGGTCGCCTACCTCTGCATTCGGAGCGGTGAAAGTGATGGCGTTGGCAGTAGCCGCAACAGTAGAAATAACCGTCTCATCCACTTTGACGGAAGCTACGTTCTCTAATTTGATACCGGTGATAGTCCACTCGGCACCCGGTACGAAGGACGCATATCCGTCTAATGCCACGGAAGCGTTGTGTACATGGATATCACCTGCGCCGTAAATCTTGCCTTCTGCATCTTTGAAACGGACATAGTATTGTCCGTCCGGCGTTTCCGGCAAACTGATAGACAGTTGTGTATCGGTAGCGCCTGCCTCCGGAGAAAGGGTGTGTACCACTTCCTTCGCGTAGATGTCTTTGGATAGAACTACCTTGCTCACTTTGCTCAGGTTCTTTCCTGCCAATGTGGTAGGATTTCCCGGCACGCAGTGCCGACCGGCGGACGGAGTAGCGGATGCCGGATCGGTGTCATACGGATTCACGGTTACCGAACCTCTACGCTCGGTGCGCTTGCCTGCTTGTGTCACAGCCTCGATTACAAGCTCGTAGTTTCCGGCAGGGAAAGTCATCTCTATCTTCAGACCGGTGAATACCAATGAGCCATCGAGATACCAGTTCACCGTCGTATACTTGGACGGAGTGACGGTAACAGAATCAAAGAGCGGAGTATCGGGGTTCGCTAAATTATAGGTGAACGAACCGGTTCCGGACTCGTTATACGGCTTGAGAATGAGCGGAGCATCGTCCGGTGATTGGGTGTCAAACGGAGTTTGTTTCTCGCAAGACGTGAACACAACCGCCAAAACAGCCAAATATATCAAATACTTTTTCATAACGGAATATTTTGTAAAGGTAACAATGGTTAATTAGTATTGGTACTTGTCCCACCAAAGCGGAGCATGCCATGAGTATCCGCCGGGTACGCGTGTTTTGGCCGCCTCATACGCATCTTTGCTGTATGTCTCCTCTTTGACCGGATAGCACAAACGTACAGGGATAGCCGTGCCGTCAATAAGCGGGTTCTTGGTGTTCGGAGCTTTGAGTCTCGGATAGTCCGAACGGCGTACATTAGCCCAAGCCTCTGCGGGGTTGTGGAAATGGAGAATCCATGCCTGTGTGTTAATCTGCATCTTCTGCTGCTCGGTACTTGCGCCGAAGGCAATAGCCGGTTGAGCGATATATGCAGCGTATTCAGCATCCGAAACGCCGGCACATCCGTATTGGTCAGTCAGGAAATTCATCGCCTCGCGAATACCGGTCTCATAATAGGTTTTCGCATCATCTGAGGTCCAACCAAGAATGGCTCCTTCTGCGCGGAGGAAACATACCTCTGCATACGTCATGATAACACCCGGGTTGTCGGAACGAAGGAAATTATTGGCTAATTTCGGCTTCATCCAACGAGGGTTCGAACCCGGATTATAACCGGGATGAGCACCTTGAATCTCTGTAATTTTGTCTGCCAATGGGCTACCCGGAATTTCCGTATAGGTAGGCCAGTTGTCCCATGAGAACTCACCGGGAGCGATAAGCGATATGACAGCTGCCTCGGGGTTCGCTTCCTGCGTTGCAAGCATCGCGTCCGTCACGTCAATACGGCCATCTGCGCTGGAGAGAGACATATAGTCGTCAATATAGAAACGGCAGATAAGGGTAGTACGCGGGTCTTTGTTGTCATAGAGCTGGTTCCAGAGCGTCTCGCATATATACGAGGGGTTGTTGGCCGGGTCGTTGCCATAGAAATATTTCGACATGGCATTGCCGCGGAAATCACGGAATGACTCCTGACCGAAACTATAGGTCACATTCATGTGTTTGACGCATGCGTTATCAGAAGCACTCTCCATTACACCGTCCGTCAGGGCAGCGTTGAACTCTTTCTTCGCCAACTCAGGAGCTACATCCGACAAACGCATTGCATAGCGCAGACGAAGCGAATTGGCGAAATGGCGCCATGCCTCCAAATTGCCGCCGAACATAGGATCGCTCGTAATGGCACTGGCTTTGACATCAAACGATGCTGAAGCTGCTTTCAACTCGGTAAAGAAGAACGCATAGAGATCTTCTTGCTTGTCGTATTTAGGCTGGGTATTGCCCGTGAAATAACCCATTCCCGCTTCGGTAAACGGTATATCGCCGTAGAACTCTGTCAATAACCCGCCTACATATACGCGGAAGATGCGCAGCGCAGCGTTTATATTCGCCTGTGAAGGGTCTGTTTTGGTCTGCTCAATGGCATCCGTCAGGTTGCGAATGGCGCCTGCGTAGAGGTTCGCCCAAGGGCGGGACATCTCGTTATCATCCATACGATGCTGACCGCCGTAGTTGGTGGTGTTCCAGCAACCCATCAGATGCTGGGTGAACGCATAGGTGTAGAGACGATGTACGTCCACATAGTTCATATCGCCGAAGATCTGCAACTCGGCATAACTCAACTGCGAAGCAGGGTTGATACGGGCTGCTTTGGTCGGGTCTGTGTTAATCTCCTCGTAAACCTTGTCCGAGCAGGAAGCGAGAAAACCTATGGCAGCGAGTATAATAAATAGTTTCTTTTTCATAACTATAAACTTAAAAACTGTTAAACTTCTTTAAACTCTCCATACCTTCAGATCGTTCTCCGAAGGAGATAAGAACTTTCCACTCTCAACTAAAATTTGATGTTGAAATTCAGACCGTAACTACGACGGCTCGGAAGAGGCTAAGGGACTTTGCGTCTCAACATCCCGAAAGTAAATTTAATATCACGTGCTGGCTCGATGATTTAAACATCGATCTGGTAGCTGAGTTTGACGATTTTCTTATAAAAGAAGATTGCCCTAAAAGATTAAAATGTGGCGGTCAGATTATTGGAAAAGGAAGGTCAACATATGATAGACTGACCAAAAAAGAAAAAATCTAAAGATTGTCCCAAATCTGGGACACCTCTGCTTATTTTTATCCCTACCTTTGCACCGGATTTCAGTTGTGGCAACGTCGCCGCACGTAAAGATCCGATGCATTATGACTAAACAAAACAATTCCACTCTCAACCAACGAGAGCACAAACACAAACGAGAACCAATCCCAAGGACGTGGTTCATTTCGAACGGCTATAAAAAAGCCGACACACGTTACACTAATGGTCATGCCGTCTGGTTACATCCCAAGACTAACGATGTCTTTTCCGCCTACGGAAAGATAGTACTTAATCTTATCCCCAAAGAAAAGTACTTAAAGACATCCGCGCGTTATCTATGTTTATCTAGAACATGTGGTAATATGTACCTCGCCCGCCTAAAGTACCTGACCTTCAAAGGTGAGATCCCAGCCGGCTATACCATCGACCATATCGACGGCAATACTCTCAACAACGACATCCGCAACCTCCGTGCCGTATCACAAGCCATCAACCGTCGCGATGGCGGCTTCCTACGCAAACTACGCAACAACGGCATCATCGTTGCTATGTACCCCGGCATCATCCTACAGGGCTACGAGAGAATGGCTCAGTGGAAAGCCACACATACAGAATGGCAGTACGAACGCCTTGACAGAAACGATTTACTACAAATCTTTGTCGGTACTGAATTCACCGTCAACGATCCTGAACGCATTATGGATCGAGACTTCTCCGGACATTGTGAAATCTAAAACCCCTACAATTATGCCAAACGATATAAACAAACTGCGCCGACTCATGCGCACCGCTCATGTCTTGATAAAAGGAGATGAAGACCACAAATTTAGTCGTTCACTCGCACTCAAAGAAGCTTGGTGGTTTGAATCTTTCCGGGACGCCCTCAGTAACGGCTTTGCACGCTTCACCTACTACAAGAAAGATGGTACAACCCGCACCGCACTCGGTACGCGCTCGACACTTCTCATCCCGCACGACAAAGCACCCAAATGCCCACAAACAAACGAAGAGTGGGAGGAAAGAGCAAAAGCTATACCTTATTTCGACCTCGACAAACAAGAGTGGCGTTCATTCAACGTACTTAATTTTGTCAGCCTCGATCAGGCGTGGAGATTCAACGACCCT
>OCVV011356552.1_pt1 | contig 73064 bp, 66 predicted proteins | sample 1539721 | NCBI WGS metagenome assembly OCVV01 (sample SAMN02144230, study PRJEB22623) | gut metagenome | biome: sheep rumen | host: Ovis aries | place: New Zealand
TGAGACACCGGTCGTCTACCATTGGAAGTACAAGATGGAAGATTTTGAACCACCAATTAGTGTAGCTAATTGATTTACGATCTACTAGTAGGGATTTACTTGACGTTCTTGTCGAGAATATCCTTCAGCTCCTGCACTTCATTAGGTGACAAGGGTGTTTCAGAGGTAAAAGATACCATAAAGTCTGTTATAGATCCCCGGAAGGCGTGATCTACAAAGGATTGAGCATATCTGTGAGCGAGCTGTGCTTCGGTAAGCTTAGGAAAATATATGCGTTTATAGCCATTCCGCTCGGATTGCAGACATCCCTTCTTGATTAACTTTGTCAGATAAGTGTGGAGAGTTGTTTGAGCCCAACCATAATTTTCCTTCACCGTATACGCCATGATTTCATGGAAAGGAACATGGTGGTCACTGTTCCAGAAATAGCGCATCAAGTTAAACTCAATATCTGTCAGTCCGTAATGAAGATTCTCCATAGCATATACCTTTAGATCATTTAATGTAGACGTTCTATTAGTATATAGTATGATGCAAAACGCTTATGATCAATAGACGATTTGTACAATAAATAAAAAAGAAGATTGTATAAAAAGGGGAAATTCTATATAGATGTAGAATAGATATTGAATTACTTACAATGGTGAAGTATTCTATTCTCGAATAGAACATATATTTTATTTGAATTTGAGTGCAACCATAATATTAGTAGCTGTTCTTTTAGATTAGATTAAACATGCCGATTAAACAGGATAATTAAACAATATGATGTTTGAAGAGATTAATAACGAAGAGTTAGGACATGTGTACTTTTTATTGAAAAATAATATTGTCGATGAGTCTAAGCATTTAGGACTATCACATGTTATGGAACATGCTTGCCTAATGCCATATTTAAATGGAGAACCATTATGTGACTTTAGAGGAAGAGGGTATACATGCTTAGATCATATTGTTCTTTACTATACATCTCCAGTAGAAGAATATTTACAAACGATAAATAATCAAATGATCACGAAGAGTATTATCTGTAATAAAAATGTAATTGAAGCAAAACACCAAGTATATGAGGAATGCCTTAACTTGGAGAAGATAACATATATTCGAAAAGAAATAGTGGATTTTGTGAGTAATGGGAGAATTAAATATAATGCTATGGGAAACATTCATTCTATTAGAGGTATTAGTAGAAACGATGTTCATATACATTTGAGTACAATAATTGATTCTCAATTGGCATATGGTTTTTTCTTTAAAAGTAAAGATGATGTTTTAACTATTACTAATAATATTTTGAAAGAGCAAAAGAAAGTGTTTCAAGAAAAAGACCTATGTTATCCCAAAATTCAAGGAGAAGATGAGATATTAGAACTAAATGGCAATAGTAATACTTCAAAAATAGAGATTTTTTTTAAAATACCACCGTTTCTAGATAAAGGGGATTATATTGCAAAAACATGGTTTGAATATACTTTGCTGAATGTTAGTAGGAAATTACTTAAAGTACCAATATCGGTGTTTGATAAGTACTATACATACACAGAGAGATATATTGAGCTTAGTTTATTTGAGAAACCTTCTATATCCTACAGATCAATAATAGATATGATAAGAGATTGCATGATGAAAAGAATAAGGAATGATAGCATTGATGCTAATGAATTCAATCGATTTCTATATGCATGCCTAAAAATACCGAGAACAACTCAAGATTATATAAATGAATTTCAGAACTATATCTTATATGGAATACCAAGATTTTCTCAAGAAGATGTTAGATTAGCTATAAAAATCAGAGACAAATTCTGTATTTTTGAAACAATATTATTGAATCCAATCAAAATGGTGATAATGAATAGCATTTTGGGGTAATTTATGTGAAAGAGAAAAATATTAAACTCTTGAGAAAGGGTTTTAAAATATTATGGTCTACTTCTAGGATTTATTGTCTAGGTGTTTTGTGTGTGAGTTTCATTTCTGGAATGATTGGGCCAATAAATGCTGTTATATATCAGAGACTTTTAGATGAAATTATTGAGATGTTTCATGCTGGAAAATTGTTCCGCTCAGCCTTAGTTCTATTAATTATATATTCTTGCCTTACATTAGGTGGTTTTTTTTTGAATCTGATTTCTCAATATATAAAACAGACATTCTGCGATATGTTGGATTTACGGATTACACAATACATATTAAAAAAAAGTATGTTATTTCCTATGGAAACGTTTGACAACTCGGATATATATAATCATATAAATCTGGGCATATCGGAAACATCCCAGAGTTGTCTAAATATACTGGACTCAATGGCTGAAAGTGTATATGCAATAGTTAAAGGTGTTGGGTATGGAATAATAATTGCACAATTCAATATCATCGTTGTGGCGCTGAGTATTATATCATCCGTCCCATTGCTTTATGTATCTATAAAAACAAATAAATATTGGTACAATATTTTTTTATCAAGAATTGAAAAACTTCGATTAATTAATTATTTGAAAATGTTGCTTATAAAAAATGAAAACATAAAAGAAATTAAACTATATAGAGTCGGAGATAAAATAATAAATCTTATTAAAAATACATTTGTCGGATTCTTAGATAATGATCGAGTCGCAAGAAAAAGATTTTTATTTAAAAAGATGATTACGCAGAGCGCTGATGAGTCAATTACATTAATTATTAAGGTTATGATATTGCTTTTTTCATTACAAGCTCATGACAGTATTGGAACTCTTGTTCTTTATTTTAACTCACAAGAGAATATGAAAGCGTCCTTTAGTGAGCTGCTGAACAAAATTTCTGTACTACATAACAGCTTATTATATTTGGAATCACTCAATGTCATTGATAGTGCAAAGGTAAATGAAAGTGAGACAACAGAGGGAGAAAAATTTAATGTAAGTTTTAATGTAGTTGAATTTAAGAACGTATATTTCAAATATCCAGGAACTAGAGATTATGCTCTAAAAAATATATCGTTAAGACTTGAACGCGGAAAAACATATTCTATTGTTGGATTCAACGGTTCAGGAAAGACTACATTTATTAAACTTTTATTACGATTGTATAAGCCGACTAAGGGCGGGATCTATATAGATGGCATTAATATTCAAAATATTTCCTTGAATTCGTATTATTCAAATATTAGCGCAATTTTCCAAGACTTTATTAAATATCCCTTTCATATATGGGAGAACATAGTTACTAATGAGAACAATAAGGTATTAATAAACCAATTTAGATATCGAAAAGCTATACATTTAGCTGATATTGAACAATTAATCGAATTATTACCGGATAAGGATGAAACATTATTGATGAAGGATTGGTCTGGAGGTACAGATATATCGCAAGGGCAATGGCAGAAAATAGCAATAGCTAGATGCTTTTATTCAGATAGTGTTATTAGAATTTTAGATGAACCATTTTCATCTATTGATGCAAATGCTGAGAGCAGAATTGTCAGAGAGATAAAAGAACAATCAAAAGATAAATTAGTATTATATGTAACTCATAGATTTTCAAGCATAACAATGGCTGACGAAATTATCGTAATGAATAAAGGCGAAATTCAAGAAAAAGGAAAACACCAATCCTTAATGAGCAATAAAAAGATTTACTATACATTATTCAAATCTCAATACAATTCGAGCTACTAATAGTTCAAAATATGAATTGTGAGAAGCCCAGAGATGGGAATAGAAGGAGGGATAAGTTATGCAATACAGTAATTATAATGACTTAGAGAAATTAATAGGGTTGAAAAAACAGAAGGATATTAATCGACAAGGGATACTTTTTAAAACGAAATATAATAATTATTTTTATGATACAGGAACTGGCAAAGTTATCTTACTTGATAGTGAAAGTAAAATAATTATTCAGGCGCTTCTTGATAAAGAAGTGACAGTGGAGGAATTCACGCAGGTATTGTTTAGGAGGAAAATGAGGGAAAAGGCAAATGAGCTAATAAAATTTATAGAAAAGGAAAACATATTGTCTAATGCCCCGATAGACCACTTCCTACCTTTGGGAGATTATTTATCCGAAGAAAATATGAAGTGTGAACAGATAATAATTGAATTGACTGGAAACTGTAATTTGCGTTGTAAGTATTGTATATATAACCAACACTATACCGGAAATAGGAATTTCAATACAAGCAACATTGATTTTGAGACAGCAAGAAAAGGTATGGAATTTGTCTATCGTCATCGCGATTCTGAACAATTAGCAATTACTTTTTATGGTGGCGAGCCATTGATGAATTATAGTGTTATGAAACAGTGTATCGATTATGCACTAGAGAATTTTACTGATTGTAATCTGAGTTTTTCATTTACAACCAATTTGACATTGATGACGGAAGAGCGAGCGGAATATCTAGCACAAATTCCAAACCTTAGTATCTTAATAAGTATTGATGGCCCTGAAGAAATACACAATGCCGCAAGGGTTTATAAAAATAATATGCCTACGTTTTCAGATGCTTTTAGAGGATTACAAACTCTATCTAAGGCGGTAAATAAGTATCAAAATACATCTCTAATATTTAACAGTGTATTAATGCCACCATATACAAGATCAAAGTTTGAAGAGATAAATAGTTTTTTTGAAAGTCTTAACTTTTTACCGGAGAATACAAAAGTACAAGCGACATACCCCTCTCCTGGGTCAATTCCTGAACACTACTATAAAGAGAAAGAGCGCAGCGGTAGTGATCCATATGTAGATTCTATAGATTGGATATCCTGGGCAAAAGAAAAAGCTACAGACAAGCCTATCATCAAGAACAGAAGAAATCTTTATTCTACAGTTTTAGAAACCTCTTTGGTTCGCATTCATAATAGACCTCTCTATGATAAACCTTTAGGGATAAATTTCCAAAATGGTTGCTGCATTCCTGGGCAACGACGGTTGTATTTGTGTACTGATGGAACATATAAAATATGTGAAAGGATAGGAAATTCCCCTTCTATTGGAAACGTAAAGGATGGAATTAATCTAAATGCTATCAAAAAATATTACCTATCAGATTATGAAGATGCATCAATAGAAGATTGTTCAAAGTGTTGGGCAATTCATTTATGCGATTTATGTTTTGCGTCATGTTATGAAAAAAACGGAATCAATATTGAAACAAAAAAGTCACTCTGTGGAGAGGTAAGAAGTAGATTTAAACGATGGCTTTCAGAGTATTATGAAACTTTAGAATGTAATCCGAAGCGGATTGAAGAGATCTCAGATATCAAAGTCGTTTGAATAATACGAATGAGAAAATCAAATGCGGGAGAAGTAAGGAAGTATATGGGGGTCAGGATAATTTCGAGGGAGGTAAAACAATGAAAATTGTAAATCCATTGAACCGGACGCCTGAAACAGAAGAAACTATAGTGATGGGATGTCACTGCATGTGCAATAGTGGTCATCAAGGAACTTATAATATTGCATGGTTGCCGTTGACACCTAATTGCCAATGCAATTGTATAAAGGGAGCTGACACGAATTATACATATAATTACAGTGCGGCTAAGAATGCATCATAATTGTTGTGGAATGAAGAATAGCTCTATTAGTTGAATTGTATTATAAATCAACCTGTACGTCCATACTTCTTATCAATTTAAACTACATTCTAATATTTCCAGACATAAATGTTAATTGTAACTTTCGTTTGGAGTGCTGGATTAATATATCAAGTAATAATAGGAGTGTATAACGCATTTGTTTTTTTCAGAAAAAGCAGAAGGATAGAATTATAATTCCTATCCTTCTGCTATAGCTATGCGTTTGACTTCTAGCATGGATGATTGGATTGTTCGGCATCGGGATAGCAGGATAAGAACTGCTTGAGGGGAACAGAATATGGAACTGGTTCTTCATAATTTAGAAAAAAAGTATAAGCAATTTGCGGCTGTAAGTGGCGTTACATATTCTATGACAGAAGGGATATATGGACTTCTTGGGGTAAATGGCGCAGGAAAGACAACGCTGATGAAGATGATTTGTACACTATTGCGACCAACATTCGGAAAAATAGAGTATAACGGAAACGATATTTTTGATTTGGGGAGCCACTATAGAAAGATCCTGGGATATTTGCCTCAAGATTTTGGATTCTATCCGGAGTTTACCGTTAAAGATTATTTAATGTATACCGCGTCAATAAAAGGATTATCTCCTGGTACAGCTGAGAAAAAAATTCAATTTCTGCTAAATGAAGTGGAACTTACTGAATACATTAATATAAGGATGAAAAAGCTGTCAGGTGGCATGAAACGCAGGGTTGGCATCGCGCAGGCAATGCTCAATAATCCTAAAATTCTAATATTAGATGAACCAACAGCGGGTTTAGACCCTAATGAACGAATCCGTTTCAGAAATCTGATCACTGGATTGGCAGAAAATAGACTGGTATTGTTGTCGACTCATATTGTGTCAGATGTTGAAAATATTGCAAATGAAATTCTATTGATGAAGAATGGGCGTATATGCATGTCTGGTACAATGAGTGACATTCTTTTAACGATGTCGGATAAGGTTTGGATTGTCCGTGCTGCTAAGAATGAGGGTGAATCATTTTTGAAAAAATATAAAGTATCAAACATGAAACTATATGAAGATATGATTGAAATAAGACTTATTTCTCATGATAAACCTACTGACAGTGCTATTCCGGTAAAAACTACGTTGGAAGATTTGTTCCTTTATTATTTTGGGGAGAAAGTGAGTGAGTAGCATGATCAGATATGAACTTAAAAAGGTATTTATTAAACCAAGCAACCAGGCATCAATATCATTATTACTTATTACCTTGGTCGTAACATGTTTTCTGGCCATTCGCGGCGACTATTATGTTGATGAACAGGGGCGTTCAGAATACGGGTACCATGCGATACAAAAGTTAAAGACGGAAAAAAAGAAGTGGAGAGGGGAGCTGACAACTGAAAAATTAGAGGGTGTACTGAAAGCTGATAGAGAAGTTAATCAAACAGATGAATATACATCGAGCAATATTCAGGAAAATAACATTTCATTCAGCAGGAAACAGGGATTTGCCGATATCAGAGGTTTGATCAATATATCTTTTTCTAAGTTCAGAGAATACGACTATTTTATGATTGACTCTCTTTCCGAAGAGGAAATTCATCATTTCTATTCAAACCGAATTGAGCATCTGAACACATGGTTAAGAGATGAAACAGGAGATTTGTTCAATGAAAAAGAAAAGAACTATTTGGTAAGCCAATACGAAAAGTTGAAAACTCCGGTCACATACGATTACGCTGACGGTTGGAAACAGGCACTATTATATCTACCAACACTCATTATTCTAACGGCATTGATTATCGGCTTTTTAGTTTCGGGAATATTCTCAGGAGAATTTCAGGAAAAAGCAGAGTCTGTTTGGTTTGCGTCTTATTATGGCAGAAACAAAGCGATCCGCAGCAAAATCATAACAGGGGTTTTGTTGGCTACGGTCGTTTATTGGGTGACGATGCTTCTGTATTCTGGCGTGTTATTTGCATTATTCGGAATGGATGGTGCCAATTGCGTCATACAAACTGATTCATCGAATTGGAAGAGTATGTATAACATCACATTTTCCCAGGAATATCAAATTGCGTTGTTTGGCGGGTATCTGGGAGTGATTTTGATATCAATCGTGACCATGTGTATATCATCAGGAACAAAGTCAGGCGTGATAGCAGCTACCATGCCATTCGTGCTAATCTTTTTGCCACCAATATTAGGCAACCTGTCCGTGTTCAGTGATATACAGGGCTTATTTCCGAGTGAGCTTTTGAGTATAACATCCGCAGTAGGCACGTTTGCGTTATATCAAATCGGTCAGGATATAATCCCTTCTGTTCCACTATTGTTTATAGTATATATTCCTGTTTGTATCTTATTGATACCTGTATTGTATAGAGTCACATGCAAAACGGAAATAGTGTGAATGCGTGATTGAATTTTTTTGATATTCAGATGCATGTTGTTTCTTGATTTTTTCTCGAAATACAGAAAATGGCTGAATGAACAGACTTGTATGGTATAGTAGTGGAGACAATGTGTGGCTGCATGATCTCTCCTGAGGTCTCAGGAGAAATGCTGGCGGAGATGCCGGTCAGCCACAGAAAAGTACGAGGAGGTTGGTTCAGTCATGACATACAAGGAACTGCTTGAGCAGGCCAGAACCTGCATTGGGCCGCATTGCAAGGCCTGCCCGGTATGCAACGGCAAGGCTTGCGGAAACACGATGCCGGGACCGGGGGCAAAGGGTGTCGGGGATGTTGCGATCCGGAACTATGAAGCCTGGCAGAAGGTGCGCATCAATCTGAATACGATTGCGGAGAACAAAGAGCCGGACACGGGATTTGATTTTTTCGGGAAGAGGATGAAGTACCCGATCTTCGCGGGCCCGGTTGGAGCGGTCAATCTGCACTATGGGGATAAGCTGGATGATATCCGGTACAATGACATCCTTGTCAGGGCATGTAGGGAAGCCGGAATCGCTGCCTTCACAGGGGACGGAACGAACGCGGAGGTCATGAAGGCCGCCACGGCCGCGATCCGCGCGGCAGGAGGAGCCGGCATCCCGACCGTGAAGCCGTGGGATGTCGGTACGCTTAAGGAAAAGTTTGCGCTGGTGAAGGAGTCCGGATCGTTTGCGGTCGCCATGGATGTCGATGCGGCCGGGCTTCCATTTCTGCAGGGACTTCAGCCGCCGGCCGGGAGCAAGACGGTGGAGGAACTGGGGGAGATTGTCCGGATGGCAGGGAAGCCGTTCATCGTCAAGGGCGTGATGACGGTAAAGGGAGCCTTGGATGCAAAGGCGGCTGGCGCGTCAGCCATCATTGTCTCCGACCACGGCGGCCGTGTGCTGGACCAGACGCCGTCGACTGCGGAGGTGCTGGAGCAGATTGCAGATGCGGTGAAGGGATCTATGCTGGTGCTGGTGGACGGCGGAATCCGTTCGGGCGTCGATGTCTTCAAGGCGCTGGCGCTTGGGGCGGATGCGGTGCTCATTGCTCGGCCGTATGTGACAGCAGTGTACGGCGGAGCCGAAGAAGGCGTGAAGCTTCTGACGGAAAAGCTTGGGAAGGAGCTTGCGGACACGATGAAGATGTGCGGCGTCTCCTCTCTTTCCCGGATTGGGAAAGACAACCTGTTTCTGCCGCAGAGCAGGTACGTAAGGTTCTGAGGCGATGCTTCTTGAGATCAGCAATGCCTCTGTGAGCAGGGGCGGACATACGGTTCTGGAGGATTTCTCCTTCAGTATCCGGGGGACAGAGAAGATTGCCGTAGTAGGGAAAAATGGAGCCGGAAAGTCTACGCTTCTTGAGGTGCTTGACGGAAGCTGTCGGCCTGACACAAGAGACGGACACCCGGAGGCGGAGGTTCATGTATCGAGGGCTGTGACGATCGGCCGTTTTTCCCAGACGGCTGCACCGGAGGATGCGGAAAAGACTCCGGAGGTGTTCGTACGGGAAGCTGCTATCCAGCAGGCGATTCCGAAACAGTCGGCCTACTACGCTTCCTTTGTTTCGGACTTTTACAAGCATTTCACCCGGCTTGGATTTCAGATGGAAGACCGGGGGAAAAAGCTTTCGGAATTTTCAGGGGGAGAGCAGGCAAAGATCCTGCTTCTGAGGCTGTTTGCGACAAGACCGGACATTCTGCTTCTGGATGAGCCGACCAACCATCTGGACCTGGAGACGGTGGAGTGGCTCGAGGACGAGGTACGGGCATACCCGAAGGCAGTGGTCATGGTATCCCATGACCGGTACTTCATTGACCGGACCGCTGATGTGGTCTGGGAGGTTTCAGGCGGAAAACTGACTCGGTATGTGGGAAACTATACAGCGTACCGGGCTGAAAAGCAGAAAAGGCATGAGCGCCAACTGAGGCAGTATGAGGCACAGCAGGCGGAAATTCAGCGTCTGGAGGAGCTGATCTCCAGATTCCGGAACAAACCGAGAAAAGCGGCATTTGCCAGGTCCAGGGCAAAGATGCTGGAGCGGATGGATCGAATGCCAAAACCCCAGGAGGATGAGGCACGGATCCATACAGAGGAAATCATCCCGGCGGTCCGCGGAAGCAAGAATGTCCTGGACTGTGACGGACTGGTGATCGGATACGAGAAGAACCATCCGGTGCGCCGCCTGAGCTTCCGGCTCAAGAGAGGACAGAAGATCGGCATCTTCGGCCCGAATGGCGCCGGCAAAAGTGCCTATCTGAAGACGCTGGCGGGTCTTCTGCCAAAGCTGGATGGAAAGTTCTCTGTCAGTGAGACGGCTCAGATCGGTTACTTTGATCAGAAGTCTGCAGAGCTGACAAGTGATGAGCGCGTCTTTGATTATTTCCATGACCGCTATCCGGCGCTGACAGGAGCGCAGGTGCGGAAGACGCTTGCGGGGTATCTGTTCCGGGAAAAGGACTTTGGCAAGAGGGTGTCGGAGCTTTCAGGCGGAGAGAAGGCCAGGCTGGTTCTGGCAGTGCTCCTGGAAGAGAGGCCGAATCTGCTGCTTCTGGACGAGCCGACCAACAACATGGATATTCCGGCGAAGGAAACGCTGGAATCCATCTTCCGGCAGTATCAGGGGACACTGGTGTTCATATCCCATGACCGCTATTTCCTGAGCCATGTGGCACAGGAGCTTCTGTTTTTTCCGCCGGATTCTCAGGAGGTTCTTTACTATCCGTTCGGTTATGAGCACTACCGGGGAAGACAAAGTTCAGAAGCGGGGGCTGATGCGGCTGCCCTCCGAAGCGCCAAAGAGCAGAGGATGATCGAGGAACTGCGCGCGGTGCCGAAGGGAACCTCCATGCGGCCGAGGGAGCTTTCAACCGCCTCCCTGCAGCTGGACTGGGAGCTTGGAGTCAATCAACATGCGCGGGAGCGCGCGGAAGAAGCCTATGCCAGGGCGGCGGCAGAATATCAGGAGGCGCTTGAAGCGGCGGAAAACCGGCAGATGTCGCCGGAAACTTATCTGGAAGGAATGCCGGATGAGACGGTTCAGTCCCTGGAAGCCCTGAAAAACAGGATGGAAAAGGCCAGGGACGAATGGACGAAGGAACTGGTACAGTGGCAGGACATCATGGAGGACTCCGGGCTGGCCGGGCAGACAGGACAGGAAGAGCCAGGCAATGACCGGAATGATCGAAAATAGGTTGAATATATCCTATGATTTGGTATGATTGATTAAAGTCAGGGAGGATATAATCATGAATATCAATACGGATAACCTTGTTTCCATTACAGAAGCAAACCAGAACTTTTCTCGGGTGGCACGTATGGTTGATGAAAAAGGGTCTGTAGTAATCCTTAAAAATATTTCTCCGCGTTATTTACTGATCGAGTTCAGCAATGCTGAACAGGAGCAGGCAGCTAGTGATGAAGATGTTCTTGATGTTTCTAAGCGCTTAATTGCAAAGAACCGAAAAGCATATGAGGAGCTTGCTAAGTGATTACGCTATCGAAGAAACAGATAATCATACTGCATTCACAACTCATCTCTGAAACCGGCGGGACGGATGGGATCCGTGATGAGGGATTGTTGGATTCTGCTATATCTGCTCCATTCCAGTCATTTGCAGGCACTGAAATTTACCCATCTATTCAACAGAAAGCGGCACGACTCGGATATGGAGATCTAAAGCAGATCATTTTGAGCAGGGAGACTGTGATGATCCAGAGGATGACCTTTAGGACAGCCAGACCCGGGGATGAGGAATTCTGCTTGACGCAGCATGGATTTACAGCTACTATTTGAAAAGAAAAAACAGGTAAAAGGGAGTAGCTGGCGGGCATGCCCGCAGCCGTCTTCGTCATCGCGGCCTTTCTGGCCCGGAGCGGATCATATCCCGGAAGCAATCGGCTTTCGGATATCAACAGCAAGACTTTTGCCGCAGGCGCTTTGCTTTAAGCTGCGCGTGCGGCAGAGGTCTTGTTTTTTTCACGCAAGAGGCCGGAAAGCGATGGGGATGTACACGGTCTGCCGGTATGATCAATGTTCAATGAAACATGCATGTGGAGGTAGAGGGTATGAGTGAAATTGCAGCCTTGTTTTCGAATGTCGGAAACATCACACTGCCGGAGGTCGTGATGTGGATCATCGGCGGTGTCCTGATCTATCTGGGGATCCGGAAGAAGATGGAACCTTCGCTTTTGGTTCCGATGGGCTTCGGGGCGATTCTTGTCAATCTTCCGATGTCTGCTGCGGTCACGCAGAAGGTGGCCGGGGTGATTGAGGAAGGACCGCTCGATATTTTATTTAACGCAGGGATTGGAAATGAACTGTTCCTGCTGCTTCTCTTCATCGGAATCGGGGCGATGATTGACTTTACACCGCTCCTTGAAAGTCCGGTTCTGATGCTGTTCGGGGCTGCCGCGCAGTTCGGAATCTTCATGACACTGAGTCTTGCAACACTGTTCGGCTTCAGTCTTCAGGATGCAGCTTCGGTCGGCATTATCGGAGCCGCGGACGGGCCGACCTCGATCTTTGTCGCGAACTATTTTCAGTCGAAATATGTGGGTGCCATCATCGTTGCGGCGTATTCCTACATGGCGCTGGTTCCGATCATCCAGCCTCCGGTGATTCGTCTTCTGACCACGAAAAAGGAACGCATGATTCATATGGATTACAGCCCGAAGGCCGTCTCGAAGAAGGCGAAGATTCTGTTCCCGATTCTGATTACGGCGGTCGCGGGAATTGTCGCGCCGAAGTCGGCGCCTCTGATCGGTTTTCTGATGTTCGGTAACCTGATTCGGGAATGCGGTGTTCTGGATTCACTGTCGGAGACGGCACAGCATTCGCTGGCGAATCTGATTACCCTGATTCTGGGGCTTACCGTTGCTTCAAAGATGCGGGCGGAAGATTTTCTGAACGTCCAGACACTGTTTATCCTGCTGCTGGGACTGGTTGCATTCATCTTCGACACGGCAGGCGGTGTGCTGTTCGCAAAGCTGCTCAACCTGTTCAGAAAGAAGAAGATCAACCCGATGATCGGTGCCTGCGGGATCTCCGCATTTCCGATGTCGGGACGTGTCGTGACGCAGATGGCGCTGAAGGAGGATCCGAGCAATGTCCTGATTATGCAGGCGACCGGTGTCAACGTTTCCGGTCAGATCGCATCCGTCATCGCAGGCGGGCTGATTCTCAGCCTTGTGCCGAAGCTGTAAGAAGGAGGGAAAGAGAATGTTGTTTCTTGAATCACTGAAGGTTATGGGACTCGGAATGCTCGGAATTTTTACGGTCACTGTCGCACTTGTCCTGATCATGAAGCTTTTGACAAAGCTGTTTCCGGCGGATCACCCGGATAAAGAAAGCCAGGAATAAGAGAACGTGAAATCAGAACAGTCAGGACAGGATATCGCTTAAACTCCATAAAGTTTCGAGACAAATGAGAATATACAAAAAATATTTGGTATCTTTTCAATCAAGGTTGACATGGTTTTCTCCGGGCGCTATAGTGAGCACCGTTCAACAAAAAGCGTTGACGGGAAAGAGTAGTACCTGCGAGTGCTTCAGAGAGCTGCCGGGTGATGCGAGGCAGTACACGAACATCTATGAAAATCATCCCTGAGCTTCGTGCTGAAAAGCCGTTTACGAACGGTATGTAGGCATCGACGGGCTGGTCACCGTGATCATGACCGGACATATTTTTATGTGTCGCCAAGGGCCGCATATCCATGCGGAAGAAGAGTGGTACCGCAGAAGCAGAAGCTTTTGTCTCTTCGCAGAAGAGGCAAAAGCTTTTTTTAGTGTATAAGTCCCAGTCGCTGTGAGCAGGTGCGTGACGTGCTTGCACGTCAAAGCACCTGCTCGCAGGCGACGACAACAGAAATGAGCGCGGAGCGATGCGAAGCAGAGCGGGAGCGCGAATTTCTGAAGCGGAGCGGAAGCTGCGAAGCAGCGCCGCACCGCGGGGGACTTATACACGGAAGACCGCGAGTTTCTGAAGCGGAGCGGAAGCCGTTACCACAGCAATCCGGATGGATATCCACACAAGAGGAGGAAAACATGAAGAGAACAGCAATGATGGCAGCCATGCTTGCAGCAGCGATGACGGTAAGCTTCACCGGTGCAGTGTACGCAGGGGAGACAGAGACTTCAACAGAGGCAGCAACAGAGGCAGACGGAGCAGGAGAAGGAACCGAGAACATCCCGGGGTATGGCGGATTCAGTGCTGAGGATGTCAAGAATGCCTCCAATGTACAGCCGGAGATCCCGGAGGGTGCAACTGTCCTGAAGCTTGGGACGACGGTCAATGAGAATGACTCTTTCCAGATCGCAGCTGTCAAGTTCGCACAGCTTGTTCAGGACAAGACCAACGGGAAGTACGCAATAGAGATCCATCCGAACGGAGACCTCGGCGGAGAGAGAGACATGCTGGAGTCCATGCAGATGGATACGCTGGACATGGGCATCGTCACTTCCGGCCCGTTCGTCAATTTCTCCCAGGATATGGGTGTTCTGGATATGCCATTCCTGTTCGCGGACAACGCGCAGGCATATGCAGTCTTTGACGGCAAGGTTGGCCGCGAGCTGCTCGACACGCTGGAAAGCTCCAATCTGAAGGGCCTTGCCTATGCAGAGAGAGGCTTCCGCAACCTGACCAACAGCAAGAAGGCCGTTCATTCGGCAGATGATGTCAAAGGTCTGAAGATCCGTGTCATGGAAAATGATGTCTACACAGCTGCATTTAAGGCACTTGGTGCGGATGCGGTTCCGATGAACTGGAACGATACGCTGACGGCTCTTCAGCAGGGAACGGTCGACGGTGAGGAGAACCCGATCAACGTCATCAATTCCTATAAGCTCTGGGAGTCCCAGAAGTATGCAACGCTTGACCGTCATTCCTATTCCTCCGCGATCATCACGATGAGCCTTGACAAGTTCAATGAGCTGGATGCGGATACTCAGAAGATCTTCCTTGATTCTGCACAGGAGGCTGCGGAGTTCGAGAGAGCATGGACTGCTGCGCAGGAGAAGGATCAGCTCCAGGCAATGAAGGACAACGGCATGGAAGTCGACGAGAATCCGGATATGGAGTCCTTCAAGAAGGCTGTTCAGCCGGTGTATGATCAGTATTCTCAGTATGCGGATTATGTCAAGAAGATTGACGATGTGATCAAGGACGTCCAGTAACATTTCAGACCAGCAACATTTCACTTGGGAGGAATGCAGAAATGGGATTTGTTCGGGGAGTCCACAAGCTGAGCGATGTACTGGACAAGGTGATGGAAGCGGTGATTGTCTTCATGCTGCTGGCAATGGTGGTAGTCACCGGCGCACAGGTTGTCTGCCGCATCGCGAACCATGCGCTGAGCTGGAGTGAGGAGCTGACACGGTATCTCCTGATCTGGAGCTCCATGCTCGGCGCTGGCTGCGTGTACAAGCATGGAGGGCATATCTCCATCGAGGTGCTTCAGAACGCGATGCCGAAGCCGGTTCAGAAGGGTATGAAGATCGCGGTTCAGGTGCTCTGCATGGTGCTGTTTGCGATGATAGTTGTATACGGCATCCAGTATTATCAGAGACAGGGCGGACAGGTGTCCGCCGCCATGAAGGTTCCGATGCGCTATGTCTACCTGGCAATTCCGATCGGCTGCGGAACAATGTTCGTGCATGCGCTGGATGCGCTGCTGGGGCTGCTGACCGGAAGAGACGAGGCTGCAGACAGGCAGGCTGCCCAGCCAGATACTGAGGCAAAGAAGGAGGTGCAGGAATAATGGCTACGCTGCTTTTTATCACATTTGCAGTCCTGCTGCTTCTTGGAATGCCGGTTGCCTTCTCCATCGCGCTGTCAGCGCTTACCGTCCTGCTTGCAGGTGGCGTAAAGCCGCTGATGGTGGTGCAGAGAATGTTCACTGCGCAGGACTCCTTCTCCCTGATCGCCGTCCCGTTCTTTATTCTTGCGGGAGATCTGATGAGCAAGGGCACCGTCTCGAAGGTACTCGTTGAGTTTGCAGAGTCACTTGTAGGCTGGATCAAGGGTGGACTCACGATTGTTGCCGTACTGGCTGGGATGTTCTTCGCTGCAATTTCCGGATCCGGTGCCGCGACAACGGCAGCAGTCGGCGCAACGCTGATTCCGGAAATGGAGAAGCGTGGCTACCGCGTTGACAAGTCGGCGGCGTTGATCGCCTCAGCCGGGACAATCGGTGTTGTCATTCCGCCGTCGGTGCCGATGGTGTTGTATGCCGTCATTGCAGAGCAGTCGGTCAGCACAATGTTCCGGAACGGATTTGTCCCGGGCATCCTGATGGGACTTGTCCTGATTGTCATTGCGCTGGTGGAAGCGAAGAAGCTCAATTATCCGATGGGGACAAAGCTCTCCGGAAGGACGATCGCGAAGACTTTTGTGAAGGCAATCTGGGGCATCCTGATGCCGCTGATTATCCTGGGCGGAATCTTCTCCGGTTACTTCACCTCATCTGAGGCAGCGGATATCGCTGTCATCTATGCAATTATCATTGGTTTCTTCGTTTACCGCGATCTGGGGGCGAAGAAGCTGTATGAAATTGTAAAAGGGTCGGCGAAGACATCAGCCGTCATCATGATCATTATCGCCTGCTCTGGTGCATTTGGCTGGGTGCTGGCAAACTGGAACATCCCGGAGACGATCGCAAACGGCGTGCTCTCTGTGTCCCAGAACAAGTACATCATCATGTTCATCATCGGTGTTATCATTCTGATCGCCGGGATCTTCATGGAGACATCCTCCGCGATCATCCTGCTGACACCGGTCTTCCTGCCGCTTGTCAAGGCGATGGGAGTGAATCTGGTGCACTTTGGCGTTGTCTTCACGGTCGGCCTTGCGATCGGTATGATCACGCCGCCGGTTGCCATCAACCTGTTTGTTGCGTCCAGTATCACCAAGATGCCGATGATGAAGATCGGAAAGGCCATCCGTCCGTATCTGCTGGGGCTGGTCATTGCCTTCTTCCTGGTTATGTATGTTCCGATGTTCATTCCGGGGCTGATTGTAGGCTGAGGGAACCGGCCGATTCAGAGCGCGGATGTCAGGACAGCTTGTCAGACAGGTCATCCGGTGGCGTTCCGGCACAATATGTGAAGTGTGAATGCTTAAAGGCAGTCACCATGACAGTACTTCCTGATTGATATGGAAGTGCATGCGGCCATGGTGGCTGCTTTTTTTCGTTGTGTTTTTTTCGGATGCCGGTGGCTGGCAGTTGATGGGTAGTTATGGTATAGTGTGTGAGGAACTCAGGCAAAAGGCAGTGCCGGAGAAGCTTCGGCAGGGCACATCATGACATGAATATGGAAGAGTGGGAGCATACGTCTATGTCTATGTATCAGGATGAATATAAGAAGTGGCTTGGTGCCGATCTGATCGATTTTGACTTGAAGAAGGAACTCCAGGATATTGAGGGCGATGACGCAGCCATCAAAGAGCGGTTTGCGGTTGCGCTTAAGTTCGGAACCGCTGGACTGCGCGGGACGCTTGGCGCCGGAACAAATCGTATGAACATCTGGGTTGTCCGTCAGGCGACACAGGGCGTGGCCGACTGGGTGAAGACGCAGGGCGGTACGCAGACGGTCGCAATCAGCTACGACAGCAGACTGAAGGGATGGACATTTGCAAGGGATGCGGCGGGTGTCCTGGCGGCAAATGGAATAAAGGTCCGCATCTATGACGAGCTGATGCCGGTTCCAGCGCTCAGCTTTGCGACCCGGTATTATCACTGCAACGCCGGCATCATGGTTACGGCATCCCACAATCCGGCACAGTACAACGGCTACAAGGCGTATGGCCCGGACGGCTGTCAGATGACGGATGACGCGGCGGCTGTCGTCTATGATCAGATTCAGAAGACCGACGTTCTCACGGGTGCGAAGTACATGTCATTTGCAGAGGGAGTCGAGAAGGGGCTGATCCGGTTTGTCGGAGATGACTGCAAGAAGGCGTTCTACGATGCCATCGAGTCCAGACAGGTTCGTCCGGGTCTGTGCCGGACAGCGGGACTGAAGCTTGTATACTCGCCGCTGAACGGAACCGGGCTCGTCCCGGTCACCCATGTGCTTCACAACATCGGCATCACGGACATCACGATTGTGCCAGAGCAGGAGTATCCGAACGGCTACTTCACTACCTGCCCGTATCCGAATCCGGAGATCCTGCAGGCGCTTGAGAAGGGTGTTGCGCTCGCAAAGGAGACAGGGGCTGACCTGATGCTGGCGACGGACCCGGATGCAGACCGCGTCGGAATTGCCATGAAGTGTCCGGACGGCTCTTATGAGCTGGTGTCCGGCAATGAGATGGGGGTTTTGCTGCTGGACTATATCGCGGCAGGAAGGATCGAGAAGGGAACCATGCCGGAGAGGCCGGTGGCGGTGAAGTCGATCGTCTCGACACCACTCGCAGACCTTGTCGCGGAGCACTATGGCGTCGAGCTCCGTCACACTCTGACTGGCTTCAAATGGATCGGCGATCAGATCGCGAAGCTTGAAGCAGTCGGTGAAGTCGACCGTTTCATCTTTGGATTCGAGGAATCCTACGGCTACCTGGCAGGGCCTTATGTGAGGGATAAGGATGCAGTCGTCGCATCAATGCTCATCTGCGAGATGGCATCCTACTACAGAAGCATTGGAAGCTCGATCAAGCAGCGCCTGGAAGAAATCTACGCACAGTATGGCCGCTATCTGAATAAGGTGGACAGTTATGAATTCCCGGGGTTGTCCGGAATGGACAAGATGGCCGGCATCATGGATGGACTCAGGAAGAATCCGCCGAAGGAGTTCGGGGGAGATGCTGTGACGGAGGCGATTGACTACGAGAAGCCGGAGGAGACAGGGCTTCCGAAGGCCAATGTGCTGATCTACAAGCTGGCGGACGGTGCCTCTGTCGTGGTTCGCCCGTCCGGCACGGAGCCGAAGATCAAGGCTTACTACACGACAAAGGGAAGGAGCCTGGCGGAAGCCGAGGCGGAGAAGGAAAAGCTGGCGTCGGTCGTATCGCCGCTGTTTCGCTGAGACAGAAAAGAGCATGTGCATGTTCATAAGCAACCCGGGGTGGGGCTTACGCCTTCCCCGGGTTTTGTTTATACTCAGAGTTATATGAATATGATGACAGCGTCAAAAGTCCGCTACCACGCATGCCTGCATGCGAGTGGTGGCAGGACTTAGGCTGAAGATGCCGAAAGCGCTGGCTGGATCTTGTTTCTGGAGAAGGGAGAGATTTGTATGCACATTCCTGAGAACTACCTCAGTCCGCAGACCTGCGGGGTGATGGCTGCTGCCATGATCCCGGTCTGGGGCATCTGTATCCGAAAGGTGAAAACGGAACTTCCAAAAGAAAAAATCGCGCTGATGGGTGTCGGAGCTGCATTTTCCTTCATCAGCATGATGTTCAACATCCCGATTCCGGGCGGGACGACAGGTCATGCTGTGGGCGGCACGCTGATCGCAACACTGCTTGGTCCGTATGCAGCCTGTCTGTCGGTGTCGGTCGCACTGCTGCTGCAGGCGCTGATCTTCGGGGATGGCGGGGTGCTGGCCTTCGGGGCGAACTGTTTCAACATGGCGTTTGTGCTGCCATTTGTCGGATATGCCGTGTATTCACTGCTCAGGAAATGGATTCGCCGCGGAAGCGGTGATCTGATCGGGGCCGGCGTGGGGGCCTACCTTGGCATCAATGCGGCTGCGCTCTGTGCTGCGATCGAGTTCGGGATCCAGCCGATGCTTTTCCGGGACGCGGCGGGAAACGCACTGTACTGTCCGTACGGTCTGAATCTGTCGGTTCCGGCCATGATGATCGGTCATCTGACAGTCTTTGGCCTCGCAGAGGTTGTGTTCACAGTTGCGGTGCTGGCATTCGTGAAGAAGACATCGCCTGACATGATCACGGGAGCCGTAAGCCGGGGCAGCGAAGTATTTGGAAACATGGACAGCAGAACAGCCGGTATGGAAGCGGGCATCACGGGGAATGGAACGGCTGGTATGGAAGCAGCCAGTGCTGCCGGCAAGAAAGCCGACGCTGCATCTGGCAGAAAGTCCGGGAGGGCAGTGAACTTCCTGCTGGGAGCCTTGATTCTGGCGACACCGCTTGGACTTCTGGCGGAGGGAACCGCCTGGGGCGAGTGGGGTGTCGATGAGATTGCCGCAACCGGTGCGGGATACACGCCTGCCGGGATGCTGAACGGATTCAACCTGAAGGCACTGGTGCCGGACTATTCATTTGCTGGACTGCCGGAATGGTTCGGCTATATCCTGTCAGCTGTGATTGGAGCGGCCGCCCTGATCATCGTATTCAGACTGATCGGGGACGTAAAGAAACCGCAGAAGCAGCAGGTGCAGGTATGAACTGGAATCGATCAATTCTGAAAGTACTCTCCCGACTTCGGGAGAGCGATCTTAAGGACGATGGCCGGGGAAGATCAGAGAGAGCCGGCATATTGAACGGCACGAAGAAGGGAGGCGGGGCAGATCGCTCCGGCCTCCCTGTTGTCTGTCTGCTGTCAGCGCTTCTTCTCATTCTTTTATGCGCACTCTCGCGCAATGCTGTCTTTACGGTGACGGTGCTGGCAGTACTGCTGGCGCGGGCTGCAGTCCTGCCGATCCGGCAGCTGAAGCGTGTCATGCAGACATTGCTTCTGCCCTGCATGTTCACGCTGATCATCATGCTGCCCGCTGTATTTCTGGGCAGTCCGAAGACAATGCTGACCGTGACGCTGAAGGTGGCGGAGGCGGTGCTTGCGCTGTCGCTGATGGGGACAGCGGTGTCCTTCCAGAGACTCACGGAAGCCTTCCGGCAGCTGCATTTCCCGGAGCTGTTTGTGCTGGTGCTGGACCTTTCGATCCGCTATCTGGTGATCCTCGGACACTACAGCGGGGCACTATTGGAGGCCGTGACGATGCGGAGCGTCGGAACGGTGAGCTGGAAACATTCGGGTGCCGGCGGCATCCTGGGGACGACATTTCTGAAATCCCAGCAAATGGCACAGCAGACGGAGGAGGCGATGCGTCTGAGAGGATTCGACGGTGCGTACCCGGCGCTGAACCGTTCCCGCTTTGGGCTTCGTGATGTACTGATTCTGAGCGCGGATGTTCTGGTGCTTCTGTTTTTTGTATCCACGCAGTTGAGAATCACAGCTGTATGACGTGGAAAGCCGTGCATCGTGGCCCAAGGTCAGGTGTTCAGTCTGACCACAGCTGTATGATGTGGAAAGCCGGGTATCAGGCAGGGTGTGCCGGAGCTGAGGGCATTTCGGTCGGGAGCAGTGGGGCCCTGTCTGTGCGGCAGGACGGAGAGATGGTGGACTTATGTTGATTCATAGAAGAAAGCATGCAGATGATGCAGTGAAGGCTGCGGACGAAGCACTGACCCCGAAAACGCATCGTGCATCCGAACCCTCGGAAGAAAGGCATGAGACAGAAGCTGTCTGCGCGCCCTGGATCAGTCTTCAGGATATCTGCTATTCCTATGGGCAGGAGACCGAAGGCGGGCAGCTGCGGGCGCTGTCGCTGGCGCATGTCAGCCTGAATCTGTATCCGGGGCATACTTATGTCGTGACAGGTCCGAATGGCTGCGGTAAGTCGACACTGTTCAGGATTCTCGCAGGACTCAGTTTTCCGGAGAGCGGCCGCTATCTTTTTCATGGAGAAGCCGTCACAAGAGACAGGATGAATGACAGGGAATGGTCAAAGACGTTCTACAGGAGGCTCGGATTTTTGTTCCAGAATTCGGAGACGCAGCTGTTCTGCAAGTCCGTTCGGGAGGAGATCGCGTTCGGCCTTCTGCAGCTCGGCCTTTCGGGGGAGGAGGTCCAGAGGAGAACAGAACAATACATGGACATGCTTGACATCGGAGCACTTGCGGAGCGGGCTCCATTCCATCTTTCCGGCGGGGAAAAGAAGCGGACAGCGCTTGCAGCTGTGCTGGCGATGCAGCCGCAGACGTTGATCCTGGATGAGCCAGAAGCCGGCCTTGATGAGGACGGGGAGGCGTGGGTGACAGGGTTTCTGGCCAGCCTGAAGCGGGAAGACAGGCTGATCATCATCGCGACCCACAGCAGGAGGCTTGCGCAGGAAGTCGGCGGCGAGGAAATCCGGATGACAAAGGCGCACACAATCAGTTCCGGAATGTGATTCGAAGTATACAGGATCGGCACAGAATCTTTTCTTGAATCGCGCCTTCTGAGATGGTAATCTACAGACAGAGTTGTTCACACAACAGCCACTCGGAGGGGAATTTATGTATGATGCTGTGATAATCGGCGCCGGTGTGACCGGTGCCGCTGCCGCATGGGCGCTGTCGCGTCTGTGCGCGAATATCTGCGTGCTCGAACGCACGGAGGATGTCTGTACAGGGACATCCAAGGCGAACAGCGCCATCATCCACGGTGGCTTCGATCCGGCTGTGGGGTCGCTGATGGCGAAGCTGAACGTCCGCGGCAATGAGATGATGGACAGCCTGTGTGAGGATCTGGATGTTCCATTTCAGAGAAATGGAGCGCTCGTGGTCTGCACAGACGAGGCAAAGATGGGCGAGCTGGAGGCGCTGCTTGCGCGCGGAATTGCCAATGGTGTGAGCGGGCTCAGAATTGTCCGGGGAGAGGAACTTTTCCGGATGGAGCCGAACCTGTCGGAGAACGTCACCGCGGCACTTTATGCGCCGACAAGCGGGATTGTCTGCCCGTTCGAGCTGACGCTTGCGCTTGCAGAGAACGCCTGCCAGAACGGCGTGGATTTTCATTTCCATGCTGAAGTGACGGATATCAGACGGGATGAGAAGGGGCTGTACCATGTGAAGGCGGGCGGGACGGAGTATGTCACGAGAGCTGTCATCAACGCTGCCGGTGTGTACGCGGATGAGATCCACAATATGGTCAGCACTCAGAAGATCCGGATCCGTCCAAGACGGGGAGAGTACTGTCTCTATGACCGGGCGCTTCAGGGGTACGTGCGGCATACGATCTTCCAGCTTCCGACGGAAAAAGGCAAGGGCGTGCTGGTGACGCCGACGGTTCACGGCAACATCCTGGCCGGGCCGACCTCCGATTTTATCTCTGACAAGGAAGACACTGCGACGACGGCGGAAGGCATCGCGGAGGTTCTGGAGAAGGAGAATCTCTCCGTGAAGCCGCTGCCAAGAGGAAAGATCATCACCTCCTTTGCAGGGCTGCGTGCACACGGTGAGATGGGCGATTTCATCATCGGGGAGGCGGAAGGCGCGCCGCTGTTCTTTGACCTGGCGGGGATCGAGTCGCCGGGCCTTTCCAGCGCACCGGCTATCGGAGAGATGGCAGCCGCCTGGGCTAAGAAGGCGCTTGGGCTTCAGAAAAAGGATCATGTCATCGAGAAGCGAAAAGGCATCCCGCACTTTGCGGAGCTTCCGTTTGAGGAAAAACAGAAACTGATCGAAAAGAATCCGCTCTATGGGCAGATCGTCTGCCGCTGCGAGACGGTGACGGAGGGTGAAATTGTCGACGCCATCCGGCGTCCGCTCGGAGCCAGATCGCTCGATGGGATCAAGCGCCGCACGAGGGCAGGGATGGGACGCTGCCAGTCCGGCTTCTGCCTGCCCAGGGTCTGCGAGATTCTCCACAGAGAGACAGGAATTCCTCAGGATATGATTACAAAATGCGGCGGAAATTCCAGAGTCGCCGTCGGCTATACCAAGGGAGAAAAAGAACCGCGTGACCGGGAAGATGGGAGGCACCCTCATGAAGAGATGTGACGTGGCCGTGATCGGAGGCGGGCCCGCAGGACTTGCCGCAGCCATCAGCGCCCGGCAGGCCGGTGCGAAGGAAGTCCTGGTGCTGGAGAGAAGCAGCGAGCCGGGCGGCATCCTGATGCAGTGCATCCACAACGGATTCGGCCTCCATACATTTGGAGAAGAGCTGACAGGGCCGGAGTATGCGGACCGGTTCGTCCGAAAGGCTGAGGCGTCCGGCGCACAGATCATGACCGGGACGATGGTGCTGGATGCAGGGGACAACCGCGTGATCACGGCGATGAATGAGAAAGACGGACTCTTTCAGCTTCAGGCAGGTGCGGTTGTGCTGGCGATGGGCTGCCGGGAGCGTCCGAGAGGCGCGCTGAACATTCCGGGAACCCGTCCGTCCGGCATCTACACAGCCGGAACCGCGCAGCGGATGATCAACATTGAAGGCCTGATGCCGGGGAAGAAGGCAGTCATCCTTGGATCCGGAGATATCGGTCTGATCATGGCAAGGCGCATGACGCTTGAGGGCGCCCGCGTACAGGCGGTGGTGGAGCTGATGCCGTATTCCACCGGCCTTCGCCGCAATATCGTGCAGTGCCTGGATGACTTCGGAATCCCGCTCCTCCTTTCGCACACAGTCATTCGGACCGAGGGCAGGGAGCGGCTTGAGGCGGTTACGGTCGCAGAGGTCGATGCACAGAGAAAGCCGATTCCGGGAACGGAGATCCGGTATGCATGCGACTGCCTGCTTCTTTCCTGCGGCCTCATTCCTGAAAATGAACTCACGCGCAGAGTTGGCGCGGCGGTCAGTCCCGTGACCGGCGGACCAGTTGTGGATGATACATTTGAGACAAGCGTCCCGGGAATCTTTTCCTGCGGCAATGTACTTCATGTCCACGACCTGGTCGATTATGTCTCGGAGGAAGCCGGGATTGCAGGAAGGCATGCGGCTATTTATGCCGGGCGTCATCCGGCTGAAGACGTTCATATCCAGCAGAAGGAGAGCAGCCTGAGCGACCGGGAGGCGGCTGACCGGAAGCTGCGCGGTAGCAGCCGGATCACACTTTCAGGGGAGAATGGCGTCCGCTATACGGTACCGGCCACGATCCATCCGGAGACGATGGATGAAAAGGTGACCATCCGCTTCCGGGTCGGGGCAGTATACCGGGATGTCTGGCTGAGCCTGTATCTGGATCGGGAACGGATTGTCCATCAGAAAAAACGGATCCTGACGCCAGGTGAGATGTGCCAGGTCACTGTGACAAGGGAGCAGCTCTCAAAAGCAAAAGGGCAGCATCAGCTGACTGTCAGGGTTGAGTTCACCATCTGATTTACAGTACGTAAGGTAGAGCAAACAGGCGATTGAGATGATGAAAGAAAGGAAATGACGACGATGACTCTGAAACTGTACATGTTTGAGACTTGTCCGTATTGCCAGCGCGTGCTGAAGACGATACAGAAGGCTGGCCGAACAGACGTGGAACTTCACGACATCCACAAGAATGAAGCGGACCGGCAAAGACTGATAGAAGTCGGCGGAAAGGAGCAGGTGCCTTGCCTGTTTATAGACGGAAAGCCGATGTACGAAAGCCTGGATATTATTGATTGGCTGGAGGGACATCCCCAGGAGAAATCATGATCTGATCGCATCTGGACGGGAGGCCGCGATGGAGAAGAAAGAACTGACCTGCATCGGATGTCCGGTTGGATGTTCGATTACTGTGAAGATGGAAGGAGAGGAGATTGTCAGCGTCGAGGGTAACTCCTGCAGAATCGGAGACCGCTATGCGCGTTCCGAGGTGACAAACCCTGTCAGAACACTGACAAGCACGGCGCTCATCACAGGCGGTGTGATTCCGAGAGTGTCCGTCCGGACGACCCGGGCAGTGCCGAAAGGGAAAATCGCGGACTGCATGCGGGAAATCGACAGACTGAGGCTTCAGGCACCTGTCTCAATCGGAGAAACCGTTCTGAAGGACATCGCCGGTACCGGCGTGGATGTTATCGCCACGAAAAATGTTGATCGGTTATTTTTCATCGGATAAACTGGTCGATGGCTTTGTTGACTTTTTCGATGGATTCCTTGTCCTGTTCTTCCACAGCCTCCACAATGCAGTGCTCCAGATGCTCCTTGAGGAGCGCCTTGCCGGCATTGTTGATCTCTGCTTTGACGGCAGCCAGCTGAATCAGAACATCCGAACAGTCCTGCCCGTTTTCGATCATCCGCTTCACGGCCTCCAGGTGCCCGATTGACCTGGAGAGGCGGTTTACAATCTTCCGCATCTCGGCAGGGGAGTGGGTGTGCGAGTGAGAGTGCTCATGTGCATGATGGGAGGCGGTATCTGGCGTGCCGCTTGCGTGACTGTGTGTATGTACTTCGCCGTTGGAATTGGAATGGTTGTGTGGCGTGATATTCAGCGATTCTTCTGACACGAAGAAACTCCTTTCAGTATGGGGTTGTCCGGATGACCGCTGTGCTCCAGCGCTTTCCGGCGGACTTCCGCGGCCGGGACGCCAAATGTTTCCGCCGCCGCTGCAACCTGGTCATATTCCGGTTTCAGCCGCACTGCTCCGTATCCCTTCGATCTTTTGACAGGGATGGAGGCGGTCTTCTGGCTGTCTTCCGACGCCGGTGTTCCGAAATCGGCTTCTGAGAGCGTGACGGTTTCAAAGCTGGATGTCATGATGCAGCGCTGGCAGATCTTTTCCCGGACGCCAAGTGTTGTCGTATACGCAAAAAACGCTTTGATGACAGAAGCCTTCTGTTCCCTGTGGCAGAGGGCGTTCAGTACGACGCCCGGCCTGCTTTTTTTCATGCCAGCCGGCGTTGTGAACACATCGAGGGCGCCGGCTTCAAAAAGCCGATCCATCGCGAAGGACAGATCCTCCGGCGTCATGTCGTCGAGGTTGCAGGACAGCTCGGATACCTCGTCGCGGGCACCGTCTTGTCCGTCTTCATCGTCCGTTGTCTGCCCGAGCAGCGCACGAACACAGTTCGCCCTGCTGAAGTCTTTCTTCCCCATGCCGTAGCCGATGCCATCGAAGGTCATCTCCGGCATCTTTCCGAACGCATTCGCGAAAAAACCGGTCAGTGCGGCGCCAGTCGGGGTCAGAAGCTCACCGCTCTCTGTCCCGGAGAGGCAGGGAATCTGCATCTCTTTCAGAATATAAGCGGTGGCCGGTGCCGGAACAGGGAGCAGGCCATGGGCGCACCGCACGGTGCCGCTGCCTGTCGCCACAGGGGAGGCGATCACCTTGTCCGGATGAATCATCCGCATCAGAAGGCAGACAGAGACGATGTCGGTAACGGCATCCTTCTCTCCAACCTCATGGAAATGAATCTGCTCCACTTCCACGCCGTGCGCGTGGCTTTCAGCCTCTGCCAGCAGGCGGTAGACCTGCTGCGCATCCGCCTTCACGGCATCCGGAAGGTTCAGGCTCCCGATCACATTGTGAATCTCAGCCAGGGCATGGTGGTGGTGCGCGTGGACATGTGTATGAGCATGATCAGGCACATCCGCCTCCTCGCTGCCATCCACAAGGACTGTCATGTGCGTTCCGGTGATGCCGCACTTCTCTGAGCGCTCAGCCTGAACCGACACCCCGTCAAGTCCGAGATGATTCATCGCGGACAGATAGTCTTCCTGCTCTTTTCTGGAGAGCAGTTCAAAAAGCGCCGCGGAGAGCATATCACCTGCGGCGCCCATTCCAAGGTCAAGATAGAGAACTCTCATTGCTCTGCCTCCCTGTATCCCTTGAGGTGATTGATCATGCTTGCAAAATAGGCTGCACCGAACCCATTGTCGATGTTCTCGACACACATTCCGCTGGCGCAGCAGTTCAGCATGGAGAGAAGCGCTGAGACACCATGGAAGGAGGTGCCATATCCGACGCTGGTCGGAACCGCGATGACCGGACAGTCCGCAAGCCCTGTCACGACAGCCGGGAGAGCGCCTTCCATGCCTGCGATCGCGATGATAACGGTCGCCTCCATGATCTCCGGAAGGTGCGCAAGCAGCCGGTGAAGGCCTGCGACACCGGCATCGTAGATGCGGACAACCTCATTTCCAAGTGCCTCGGCCGTGACGGCGGCTTCTTCGGCAACCGGGACGTCGGAGGTACCGGCTGTCATGACCAGAATCCGTCCGATTCCGTCAGGCCTCGGACAGCTTCCGATCACAGCGATTCTTCCGCTCTCATTGTAGAAGAATTCCGCCTGCCATCTGCCCGCAGCCTGAATCCTGACCTGCTCTGCCTTCTCCTTGTCAAGCCGCGTGACCAGGATGGTTTTCTGACCATTTTCAAGCATCGATCCGGCAATACCCGTGATCTGCTCCGCTGTCTTGCCAGCTCCGAAAATCACCTCGGCCGTACCCGTCCGCACTCCGCGCTGGAGGTCGACCTTGGCGTATCCAATGTCGTCGAACGGTTTCATGCGCAGTTTCAGAAGAGCATCATCGACATCTGTCGAACCGTTCTGAACCGAAGAGAGCAGCGCTCTCAGCTCTTTTTCATTCATCCCATTCTGCCTCATGTTCTGCCTGCAGATACAGCTTTCCGGTCCAGAACTTCGTTCATGCTTCCCGTCCGGTATCCCATCAGGTCGAGCGTTACATAAGCAAAGCCGAACCCGTGCAGCTGTTCATATACGCTGCGCCGCAGCGCCGCATCCGAAAACCGGGCAATTTCATCCGGCAGAACTTCGATCCGCGCCAGATTTCCATGGATCCGGACCCGGACCTGTCGGAAACCGAGATCGATGAGCAGCTGTTCCGCCTGGTCAACCATCGACAGCTTTTTCTCGGTAATCTCCTCGCCGTAGACAAAACGCGAGGACAGGCATGCGTAGGAGGGCTTGTCCCAGGTCGGGAGATTCCGTTCCTTCGACAGAAGACGGATCTCTTCCTTTCCGAGTCCGGCTTCTCTCAGCGGGCTGCGGATCCCAAGCTCTGCGACTGCCAGAAGCCCCGGCCGGTAGTCTCCGTTGTCGTCCAGATTGGAGCCTTCCGCAATCTCGCGGATGCCCTCGCGGGCGGTCAGATCCTTCAGCTTCGTGAACAGTTCTTTTTTGCACAGATAGCAGCGGTTTACCGGATTGTGGCGGAAGCCGTCGATATCCAGCTCCTCCGATTCCACGATATAGTGCCGGATGCCGTGGGCCTTGCAGTATTCCTGCGCCTCATCCCGCTCCCGTTTCGGAAAGGAACAGGACACGGCCGTCACGGCTGCCGCCTTGTCTCCGAGCACGTCTACAGCGGTGTCCAGCAGAAACGTCGAGTCCACGCCGGAGGAGAAGGCCACCGCCACGCTTCCGTAGGAAGCCAGAATCGCTTTGAGCTTTTTGTATTTTTCATGAAGGATATCTGTCTGTGTCTGGTTTGTCATATGGATTGGTCATATATCCTTTCTATAACATTTTTGTCTTTCTTCCGAATACGATCTATTATACATGATTCCGCAGACCCCACCACTGAAACTTTCGGACACACCGGGGGCTGATGGAGTTCCCATAGCCGCAAACCATTCCCCTGGGGTTCTATATCATTGGGGTATCGTTTTGCAGTGAAGGGGCGTCTGCAGGATCTGAACATACCGACTTTTCTTGCAATGAGATCCAGAAAATCGTAATGGATACCGTGTCATACGGTGCGGAATTTGAAAAAGCGGTCAGCCTTGAACGGGCTGGCCGCTTTCATTCGTGTCGCTGATTGATACCATCAGTATACCATCAGTTGTCGTACCGCCATCTTCTATCGGTCAGAACGCGGGCGAAGAGCAGGCCGAGCGGCATGCAGACAACCATCAGGATGGCCTTGGTCATCCAGCCCATGCCGACGGAAAGGGCGCCGGTTCCGAGATAATACACCGACTTGTACATGAACATCCCGGGTACCATGATGACGATCGAGGGGACGGTCAGCGCGATACGCGGATATCCGAGCTTGTGGTGTACCTTCGAGGCGATGAGTCCGGAGACCAGCGCGTCGATGAAAGCAGCTGCCGCTCCGGGAAGCCCAAACAGGTCGATGAGCTCGAGACGGAGGGTATTGGAAATCATGCCGATCAGGCCCGCTGTCGCGGACATCTTCGGACTGCTGTTGTACATCGTCGAGAAACCGAACACGCCGCAGAAGGAGGCGGGGAGCCGGAGCAGAAACAGCGTCAGCGGACTGAGTCCAAGCGGAAGAAAATTGCCGGGCTGGATGTGCATGAAGTATGCCACCAGCCAGCCGGTCATCGTCCCGGACACGATGATGACCAGGGCGTGTCCGAGGCGTTCGAGACCGGACCGCATATCCTGCTTGGCCATATCAAGGCCGCTTGTGATCAGCGGGAAGCCGGGAATGATGAACAGCATGGAACCGATGTATCCGGCTTCATGGGAGGTCTCGACGTGGAACAGAAAACGCAGCAGCAGAAACACCAGTTCGTAGGAGAGGCAGGCTGCCGCGACGCTTGTGCAGATCGCGAGCACCAGCTGCAACCTTTTGCCGAGCATCTTCTTGCGGACATAATGTCCGATGGCTGCGCCGACAAAAGCACCCGCCATCTCGGTCAGCCCGCCGCCCAGGAGAAATGTAAATGAGCTGCAGGCCAGACCGGAGGCAAGACCCGCACTGACATTGCCCCAGTGCTGGGGCGCTTTGTCTATTTCATCCAGCATCCGGTGGACTTCCCCAAGGGTATAGTTGCCGTCATGGAGCACCATTTCGTCCATGAAGTTTTCCATCTGCATGAGCTTCTCGGTGTTTACGCCGGTGCCTGTGAGGGTCAGACTCTCGGAATAAAACTGGTCATTGTCGGAAACAGAAAAGTTGATCGAGGTCAGTCCGACGTCCGCGGTGACGGCGACGCCGATGACACGGCCTAAGATGTTCATCGAATCCCTGACGCGCCAGGCACCTGTTCCGCAGGAAAGCTCGATCATACCGGCACGTCCGATCAGCGTTGCGCGGTCCTTGATACTGGCCTTTTTGATCGGTACAGATTCATCCCTGACGCTGTCATGCCAGGGGATCATGACATGGTTTTTTCCGAAAAACTCCATCTTTTCAGCAATGACGGCACACATGAAGCAATTCTCCTTTTTGTGTTACTCCTTTTGAAACCGCGGGTTATTCTACCATGATCGGGCATCTTTTTCCACAGCCAGCCTGAAATCGTGCGCTGTATAGACCGCTCCGGCAGGCTTGCATGAACAACTTCCGGATGATAACATGACGAAAGACGCGGATCACCTGTACACGGCTGGAGAAAAACCGGAAAAAGATTGGGAGAAGTCCGGAAAAGATCGTGGATGAGCCGGAAAGATGTCAGGAACGATTCAGGGAGCAGGAGATGAGAGATGGAGAACAGTCAGAGAACCTCTGAAATCAGGCAGCAGGATGGGTCACGTCGTGACCGACAGAGCGCAGTGCAGGATGGGTCACGTCGTGACCGACAGAGCGCGGTGCAGGACGGATGCGATGGAGAACGGCGCACCGGGATGAGCGATGACGCGCTCAGAGGGCTTCTGGACATTCTGAGGCAGCGCGGGGAGACGGTCACGACTGTGGAGTCACTGACAGCGGGGCTGATATCCGCGCGGATTGCGGATATCCCGGGGGCTTCTGACGTGATGAAACGGGCGTACGTGACCTACTGTGACGAAGCCAAGCATGAGATGGTCGGCGTAAGCCGCCAGACGCTTGAGACGTACACAGCAGTCAGCGCCCAGACAGCGCAGGAGATGGCGCTTGGCGGCGCGCGGCAGGCACACGCCGCGCTTTGTCTGGCGGCGACGGGGTATGCCGGCCCGCCGTCCGGTCCGGATGATCATTTCGTCGGACTCGTCTATCTTGGATGCTGCTACAGAGGGAAGGTAACGGTGGAGGAGCATCACTATCAGGGAAGCCGGAACGAGGTGAGGGAGGCTGCCAGGGAGGATGCACTCTGCCTGATGGCGGATGCGCTTGCCAGGTAAGAGCGGGCAGAGCAGACAAACCAGACAAACCAGAACCGGGAGGAAAAAGTGTTTTTCCGTGCAGGGATGCGTCTGTGGCGAAGAACGGAAGGATTGACGATGCCTCCGGGGATGGAAAATGCTTTATGCATGGACGGAACAGATTGATGGATAGAACAAATTGATGGATAGAACAGGAAGAACACAGAAGACACCGGGCAGGCACGGGATCAGGAAGCGACTGACAGGTCTGTTTTTGCTGATCGGCGTACCGCTGACAGCGATGTCCGTCTACCTTCTGATCGCGCTGCACAGCTATGCCGGGGCGTATGATGAGATTGTCTCAAACCTGACGGTTGCCGGAAGCTACAATCTCGATTTCAGAAATGAACTGGACGAGAGTATCTACAAACTGGTGGTCCGGGGGCTTCCGATGGAAGAGGCGCTTGAGGATGACAGCACGATGGCGGATCCTTATGCCCAGATCGATGAACTGAGACATGATTTCAAGCGTCTTGAGGGCATCACGACAGACAGCCAGAGCAGGCAGTGGCTCGGCAGCCTGCTGCGCAATATCAACACATTGAAGGAGCGGCTGGACGATATCAAAGACAGCCTGGCGAAGGGCGGCAGCTATCAGGAAAACCTGGACATGCTCGACAACAACATCTATATCCTGACCGAGCTGATCCAGGATGACATCCAGTATTACATCTACTATCAGACACGGAGCATCGAGGGGCTGAAGGAAGGACTCAATGTCGCTGTCCGGAACATGATGGTGTTTTCCGGCATTCTGCTGGCGGCTTTGATTCTTGCGGTCCTGGCGTGGGGCACGCACATCGTCCGGAGCATCACAAGACCGTTGGAGGAGCTCGTGCAGGTGACGTCCCGGATCGCGAAGGGGGATTTTGAGGCCAGGGCAGCGGACAAGGGCGGAAAGGATGAGATCGCGGCGCTCTCGGATTCGGTCAACGACATGGCCAGGCATCTGGACATCATGGTCCGCCAGATCAAGGAGGACGAGCGGCGGCTGCGGTGGCAGGAGCTTCGGCTCCTCCAGGAGCAGATCAACCCGCATTTCCTCTACAATACGCTCGATACGATTGTCTGGCTGATCGAGGGCGGAAAGTACGACGATGCCGAGGATATGATCATGTCGCTCTCGACTTTCTTCAAGTTGGTGCTCAGCCGCGGACGGGAGATTATCACGGTGCGGGAGGAGGAACAGCACATCCTGAGCTATCTGCAGATCCAGCGGTACCGTTACAGCGATCTGCTTTCCTACGAGATTGCGATCGACCCGTCGCTGTATCCCTACGGGATTCCGAAAATGACGCTCCAGCCGCTTGTCGAGAATGCGCTTTATCATGGCATCAAGCACAGGCGGTCGCTCGGCAGGCTGATCATTACGGGGGAGATGGAGGACGGGAATCAGATGTGCTTCAGGGTAAAGGATGATGGCGTCGGGATGAGCGGGGAGGAGCTTCGGAAGCTTCAAGAGGAGGTTACGAAGCCCAGTTCCCAGACCGAGAGCGGCTATGGTATGGCGAATGTCAGCGAGCGGATCCGCATGAATTATGGGAAGCCGTATGGTCTCAGCATCGATTCTGTCCAGGGAAAGGGGACGGTTGTGACGGTCCGGCTGCCGGCGCTCGAGGCCGGAAAGCCGGGAGAGGAGGCGTTCTCATGAAACAGAAGAGGACTTCTGCCGCCCTGCTGGCCATGATCTCCCTGTGCACTGCGCTTACGGGCTGCGCGTTCAGGCCGCAGTCGGTTGTGCGTCAGGCAGACACGGAACATGCGCCGGGCAGCAGCCAGATCATCGTGGGATACTCGCAGATCGGAAGCGAGTCCGCCTGGAGGACGGCGAACACGCAGTCCTTCCAGGAGACGTTCAGCCCGGAGAACGGATATTTTTTCCTGTTTGACAACGCACGGCAGAAGCAGGAGAACCAGATCAAGGCGATCCGGAGCTTCATCTCCCAGCAGGTGGACTACATTGTGTTCTCGCCGGTGACGGAGGATGGCTGGGACACCGTCCTGGGAGAGGCAAAGGATGCAGGTATTCCGGTCATCGTCTCCGACCGGTCGGTCGATGTGAAGGATGAGAGTCTATATACAGCCTGGGTTGGGGGTGACATGACCGCGGAGGGAGTCCGCGCAGGGAAATGGCTGGAGCAGGATCTTGAGAAGAGCGGCAGGGCGGATGCGGACATCAATCTCGTCGTGCTGCAGGGAACTGCCCGCTCCTCTGCTCAGGTCGGACGGTCAAAAGGCTTTGAGGAAGTCGCGAACAAGCATCCGAACTGGCACATTCTGGCGCGTCAGGATGCGGAGTTCACGACTGCGCGGGGCAAGGAGGTCATGGCGCATTATCTGAAAAGCTTCGACCGGATTGATGTTCTTGTATCGCAGAATGACGATATGACATTCGGGGCGATGGAGGCGATGGACGAGGCCGGCGTGACCTACGGAAAGGACGGCCAGGTGACGGTCATTTCCTTTGACTCCGTGAAGAAGGCGCTGGAGATGGTCCAGAACGGGAAGATCAACGCGGACATCGAGTGCAGTCCGCTGCTCGGACCGTATGTGGACAGGCTGATCAAGAAGCTGGAGAAGGGGGAAATCGTGCCGCGCTCCAATCCGGTCGACGAGAAGGTCTTCACGCAGGAGAATGTCGCCCGGTATCTGCCGGACCGGCGGTACTGAACGGCCGGCGGCGGGAATTGAGAATAGAAGCAAAAGAAGCATTAAAGAAGCGGAAGAGGGAAGCATGTGGAAAGTATTTCTGGCGGAAGATGAGCGCGTGGTGCGCGAGGGACTCAGGGACAATATCCCCTGGGAGCAGCACGGATTCGAGTTTGCAGGGGAAGCGGGAGACGGGGAGCTGGCGCTTGCAGGGATCCGGCGGACAAAACCGGATCTGCTGATCACAGACATCCGAATGCCGTTCATGGACGGGCTGACACTGTGCCACATGGCACATCAGGAGAATCCGAAGATCAAGGTGATCATCATCAGTGGCTATGATGACTTCGAATATGCGCGCCGGGCCATATCCGAGGGAGTGGACCGGTATCTGTCAAAGCCTGTCACCCGGAAGGTGATGGAGAGCGCGCTTGAGGAGGAGAGAAAGAAGCTTGAGCAGGAGCTGGAGCAGGAGAAGTATCTTCAGCAGTACCGCGCGGAGCGGCAGGAATATGAGCAGTTCTACCGCCGTGTCTTTTTTGAGGATGTCTTCAAGGGCAGGCTTCCCTTCGAGGAGATGTACAGCCAGGCAGGACGCCTCGGGCTGGAGCTGGACAGCCCGTGCTACAACCTGCTGTTCTTCAGTCTTAGTGACGGCATGGACCGCGCAAGAGAGGTGCTCAGCCAGTATTTTCTGAGATACACCCAGTTTTTCTATTTCCACTGGACGATCGACTCGTTCGGCGCGCTGATCCGGGGAGACCGGGAGGGGGTGGAAACCTGCACAAAGGCCGCGCTCGCCGAGATTGAGAGAGCCTGTACGGAGGGCGGTCCGGAAGGCTGGTGGTATGCCTGTGCGGGGCAGAGCGTGGAACGCTTCAGCCAGCTGAAGGACTGCTACCGGGATCTGAGCCGCATTTTCTCCCTCCGCTTCCTGAGCCCGGAGGAGCATATCCTGACGAGAGAGATGGCGGAAATGATGCTGGATGGAAGGGACAGCAGCCAGCTGGAAGCCATCGATGTCAACAAGGTGAATCCGGAGATTGTGCGCGGTTTTCTGGAGAAGGGCAGCCTGGACGAGGCGGAGGAGTTCGCGCAGGCCTATATCTCGAGCGTGTCGGAGATCCTGTCCTCCCGTATATTCAGAGATTATCTGCTGTTAAATCTGCAGTTTACGGTCATCGCGTTCGTGGAGTCAATCGGGTTTGACCGAGATGAGCTGCCGGGGAGCAGTGCTGCGGAGCTGCGGACGCTCACGAGTCCGGAGGACATCTGCGCGTACACAAGGCGCCTTCTGGAGGGGGCCATCCGGCTGAAGCAGCAGCGGGAGACCGAGCGCAACGGCGGACTGATCGACCGTGCGAAGGCTTATGTGGCGGCGCACTATGCGGAGGAGAGTCTGTCGCTGAACAGCGCGGCCGGTGAGTGCGGCGTCAGCCCGAATTATTTCAGCGCGGTCTTCAGCCAGCAGATGAAGCAGACGTTCATCGAATATGTGACGGCGGCGCGGATGGAGAAGGCGAAGGAGCTGCTGCGGACGACCAACCTGCGCTCATCTCAGATCGCCCCGCAGATCGGGTACAGGGATGCACATTATTTCAGCTTTGTCTTCCGGAAGACGCAGGGGATGACACCGAGGGAGTACCGGCAGAGCAGCAGTCCCGTGGCCTGAATCTCTAAATCGCCCGGATGCTTTTCCCGGGCCGGAGGATCCACGGAACAGAGTCCGGAGGGCTGTATTGTCCGCTCATCGCGCGGATCAGAGTCCGGGCAGCGCTCTGCCCGGGCTCGTGCTTTTCATGCGCCATCGAGACGAGGCTGACGCCTCCTGCCTGGCTGAGGTAGCTTCCGTCGAATCCTCCAATGCTCAGGTCCTCCGGGACACGGATCCCGGCGGCGCGGCAGGCACGCCCGAGATACCAGGCAATCAGATCATTCTGGCAGAGGATACCGGTCAGGCTGTGTGCCCGCCGCATCAGAAAGTGCTGAAGGACTGCCAGAAGGTGCCGCGGCTCCTTCTCCTCGATATCCGTGAAGATATCTCCGGTCAGCCAGAGGATATCCTCCGGAAGCGGGAGATACCCGGCCTCCTTCAGGGCACAGACAAAGCCGAAGTAGCGCTCCTGCCCGCGGGATGTGTCGGACAGGAAGATTCCTCCAAGCTGCCGGTGCCCGCATCTGAGAAAATGTCTGCACAGTGCCTGTCCCGCGCTTCTGTCATCTTCACGTACAGAAACGAGACCGGCGAGATTCGGGCAGACGCCCCCGATGACGGCAACTGCGGTCTTTCGGGCGGACAGGGCTCCGATCAGGTCTGCGTTCGGCGTCGGGAGGGCGCTGTGGCAGCACTCCAGAAGCAGGCCGCGCGGCGGATCCGCGCAGAGTCGCGTCAGAATTTCCCGTTCCTCCCGCAGGCTTCCGTGCGAGACGCAGACGGAGATGCTGTAGCGTGCGGCGCGCAGAACAGAGGACACATCGCTGATGAGGGATGGATAGGTGTAGGAGCTGTCAGAGGAAAGGAGCAGGACAACCTGGTTTTTCTCCGCCTCCGGAAGGAGGCCCGTCAGCGTGGTGCCGCTTCCCCTGCGGCTGACAATCAGTCCGTCCGCCTCCATCTGGCGGAGCGCCCGCAGAACCGTCTGGCGGCTGACGCCGTAGCGCTCCTGGATCTGCGTCTGCGTGAAGAATGCCGTTCCCTTCTTTAACAGATCCGGAATCTGTCCGCAGAGCGCGCCATACAACTCCTGATATTTCAGGTTTTTTCTGCAGCTGTCACCTGTATTTTGCATCATTTTTCACTTCTCCTCTGTGAAGGCAGCCCGGGAGACTTTCCCAAAATGGGAAGATTTTCAACACACGCCGCGCTTATCATGAGAAATAATTCCCCTTTTGATCCGCTTTCTATCTTTTGACGAATGACCCTGCGTCTGTCTGACAGACACAGATCGTAAGAAAATACCCCTCTTTGAAGCAAATCTAAAAAAAACACCCGGTCCCGGACGGTTACCTGAAGAATATGTACTTTTATTGCCTCATCATAGCGCAAATATGTATTGTTAAACAAGCTGATTCTTATGAAAATTGACAGATTCATATTGAGAGAACGGGATATGTTTATATAATTGTACATGAAAGGGAGGACGGAGGGTGTTCTTCCAAAAACAACCAATTGTTTCACAGATGGAGGAAAAGTCATGAAAAAGTTACTTGCAATCGCAGTCATCGGAGCAGCTGCAATGGGAATGGCGATGACAGCCAACGCAGCAGACCTGATCAAGGTCGGGTATGCACAGGTCGGACACGAATCGGACTGGCGTACAGCCAACACAAAGAACTATCAGGATACCTTCACAGAGGACAATGGCTATTCTCTGGAGCTGGTTGACTGCGATAATGACCACGCAAAGCAGATCGAGGCAGTCCGCAACTTCATCCAGGAGGGACTGGACTACATCATCATCGCACCGATCCAGTCTGCAGGCTGGGACACCGTCCTTCAGGAAGCACAGGATGCCGGCATTCCGGTGATCATTGCTGACCGTGAGATCGACGCAGACGAGTCTCTGTACACCGCATGGGTCGGAACTGCTCCGCATGATGAGGGCGTGACGGCAGGAAAGTGGCTTGGCGAGCAGCTTGGCGACAAGGAAGCGAACATCCTTCAGATCGAGGGCTCTGTTGGTGCTTCTGCGGCAATCGGAAGAACAGAGGGCTTCCAGGAGGAAGCTGACAAGCATGACAACTGGAAGATCCTGGACAGCCAGTCCGGCGACTTCACACAGGACGGCGGCCAGCAGGTCATGGAGTCCTTCATCAAGAGCTATGAGGGCAAGTTCAATGTAGTTGTCTGCCAGAACGATAACGAAGCATACGGTGCAATGGATGCGATGGATGCGGCCGGCATCACCTACGGTGTAGACGGTGACGTGACACTCATTTCCTATGATGCAACCCACGACGGGCTTCAGTACACGCTGGATGGAAAGTTCAACCTCGATGTCGAGTGCAACCCGATCCAGGCACAGACTGTCTCCGATGTCATCCAGAAGATCCAGAACAAGGAAGACTATGAGAAGAAGACTCTGATCAAGGATGAGGCCTTCAACGCTCCTGGCATCAAGTCCGAGTTTGCAACAGAGATCACCAAGGACATCCTTGACAAGCGCGCATATTGATGAAAGCTTAAGCAGGCAGGGGCTTTGATCCAGCCGGCAGGAGGGGAGAAAACCTGAGAAGGCTTTTCTCCCCTTCTTTTTGAAGGCGGCTGCAGGCAGGACAGCAGGAGGAGTGGAATGGAAGACAATGTAATACTGACGATGAGAGGAATCTGCATGACATTTCCGGGCGTCAAGGCGCTCGACCATGTAGACTTCACGCTGCGAAAAGGGGAGATCATGGCGCTGATGGGTGAAAATGGCGCCGGGAAATCGACCCTGATCAAATGCCTGACAGGCGTCAACAAATTTGAAGCGGGGGAGATTCATCTGGAAGGCATCAAGGGGGCGATTGTCAATAAGGACACGCTGGATGCCCAGAAGAAGGGGATCTCAACCGTGTACCAGGAGGTCAATCTCTGCCCGAATCTGTCGGTCGCGGAGAATCTGTTTATCGGGCGGGAGCCGATGACGAAGTTCCACACAGTCGACCGCCGCGCGATGAACAAGCGGGCGGAGGAGTTGATGAAGAGTCTGAATCTTCCGGTCGATGTGCGCAGGAAGCTGGAGGATTATTCGATCGCGCTTCAGGAAATGGTCGCCATCGCCCGTGCGGTGGATATGGACTCGAAGGTGCTGATCCTGGATGAACCGACCTCCTCGCTCGATGACCAGGAGGTTGAGAAGCTGTTTACGATGATGCGTGCGCTGAAGAAAAAGGGCGTCGGCATCATCTTTGTCACGCATTTCCTGGAACAGGTCTATGAGGTCTGCGATTCTATCACGGTTCTCAGAAATGGACGACTTGTCGGTTCCTACCCGGTGGCGGAGCTGCCGAGGGTTCGTCTTGTTGCGGCGATGCTTGGTAAGGACTTCGATGACCTGGCCGCCATCAAGACGGACAGCACCGAGGACAAGTCGAAGGCCCCGGTTTATCTCGAGGCAAAGGGACTGAGTCATACCGGGACGATCAAGCCGTTTGATCTGACGATTCACAAGGGCGAGGTCATCGGCCTGACAGGACTTCTCGGGTCCGGGCGAAGCGAGATGGCCCGTGTCATCTACGGCGCAGACAGAGCCTCCACCGGAAGCATCAGCATCAATGGGAAGCCTTCAAAGATCAAGGCACCGATCGATTCGATGATGCTCGGCATGGGCATGCTTCCGGACGACCGGAAGGTCGAGGGAATCATCGGGGATCTTTCGGTCCGGGAAAATATCTGCCTTGCGATCCAGGCGAAGGCCGGGATCTTCAAAAAGATTCCGATGCAGAAACAGATTGAGATCGCGGACAAGTACATAAAGCTTCTCGAGATCAAGACGGCAAGCCGTGAGACGCTCGTCAAACAGCTGTCGGGCGGCAACCAGCAGAAGGTCATCCTGGCCCGGTGGCTGGCGACAAACTGTGATTTCCTGATTCTGGACGAGCCGACGCGAGGCATCGACATCGGGACGAAGACGGAGATCCAGAAGCTGGTCATTCAGCTCGCGAAGGAAGGGAAGAGTCTGATATTCATTTCATCGGAGATTGAGGAGATGCTTCGTACCTGCAACCGGATGGTTGTCCTGAGAGACGGGGCGAAGGTCGGAGAGATTGAAGGACGCGACATGAACCAGATGTCGGTCATGGATGCAATCGCAGGAGGTGCGGAGAAATGAGTAAACTGAAAGCACTGACGCACAGAAAGCTGTTTCTGCCGATCGTCAGTATGATTCTGGTCATGCTGATCAACGTCATCTACGATACGGCGACCGGCAGTGCGCCATTCTCGTTCTTCTACATCACGGTGAAGAACGGGGTCCTCTATGGGAGACTGATTGATGTCCTGAACCGCGGCAGCGAAATCGCGATTCTGGCCATCGGAATGACGATTGTCGTGTCAGCGTCGGCCGGAACCGATATTTCCGTCGGCTCGGTCATGGCGCTCTATTCCGCGGTCTGCTGCGTGACGCTTGCAGGCTTCGGAGTTACAAACACCAGCACCTACGCCAGGCCGCTGATTGTCGGCATCCTGCTCGGCATTCTGGTCTGTGTCCTGTGCGGCGCGATCAATGGATTCTTTGTCGCCTACCTGAACATTCAGCCCATGGTGGCCACACTGATCCTCTGGTCGGCCGGCCGGGCGATCGGACTTCTGCTCTGCAACAGCCAGTATGTCTATATCCGTGTCCCGTCCTTCCGTGTCATCGGCGGCTACATCGGTTTCCTTCCGACACCGATTCTGGTTGTCGCTATCTGCATCACGGTCATGACGCTGTTTTTGAAGTTCACCGCGCTCGGAACCTATGTGCAGTCTGTCGGGATCAACAAGAAAGCAGCCCGGATTGCAGGCTTCAATTCGGCGCGGATCATCTTTCTGGCCTATGTCATCTGCGGTCTGTGCGCGGGGCTTGCGGGGATGGTTGCAACCTCCCGCATCTACTCGGCTGACACGAACAACATCGGTCTGAACATGGAGCTGGATGCCATCCTTTCTGTCGCGCTTGGCGGAAACAGTCTGGCCGGCGGCAAGTTCTCACTGGCAGGTTCCCTGATCGGAGCCTACACCATCCAGGCCATCACGACGACCATGTACGCGCTCGGTGTGGACCCGGCGCAGGCACCGGTCTTCAAGGCAGTCGTGGTTCTGATCATCGTTGTCATCCAGGCGCAGCCGGTGAAGGATTTCTTCGCGGCGCGCGCGGCAAGAAAAGCAGTGAAGGAGGCGGCATAACATGAATAAGAAGAGAAGCGTCAACGTGCTGCTTCTGATCACGATCCTGCTGTTCGTCGTGATGTACATGGCAGGCATTGTCATCTACGGAAGCAAAGGCTTTACGCATTTTCAGACATTTCTGAATATCCTGATCAACAACGCAGGACTGATCTGCGTGACCTGCGGCATGACCTGTGTCATGCTGACCGGCGGGATCGACATCTCCGTCGGTTCCCTGGTCGCGATGGACTGCATGATCATCGCAGTCGGTGTGACCCGCTGGATGTGGCCGGCATGGGCGCTGATTCTGTTTATCCTGGCAGTGGGTGTTTTGTTCGGGCTTGTGCAGGGATTCTGCATCGCGTACCTGGAGATTCAGCCGTTCATCATCACGATGGCCGGTATGTTCTTCGCAAGAGGGATGACGGCCGTTCTGGATGTCCATCAGATCTCTGTCACGGATGAGACGTTCACGAAGCTGTCCAGCCTGAAAATTACTCTTCCGTTCGGCGGATATACAAACCCGAAGGGAATGTACGTGGCTCCATTTATCCGGATTTCCGTGATCATCGCGCTGATTGTTGTTCTGCTGACCGGCTTTATGCTGCGCAAGACACGCTTCGGACGCAGTCTGTATGCGGTCGGCGGAAACCAGGTCAGCGCGACCCTGATGGGGCTGGATGTCAAGAAGACGCAGCTTCGGGCGTACGTGCTCTCCAGTGTGTTGACAAGCATCGGCGGCTTCTGCTACGTTCTGAACACGATGTGCGGCACCACGACGCAGGCAGTCGGAATGGAAATGAGCGCCATATCCTCCGCAGTCATCGGCGGGACGCTTCTGACAGGCGGTGTCGGGACGATCATCGGTTCCGTCTTCGGCGTGCTGATCAACGGAACGATCTCATCCCTTGTCAAATTCAATGGACATCTGCTCGCCTCATGGGCGAACATCGTGACAGCCTTTCTGCTGATGCTCTTCATCGTGCTGCAGGCTGTGTTTGCAAAGATCCGTGAGATGCAGAAAAAGTAAGGGAGGCGGAAGAATGGAACGAGCGGTGAACGATCACAAGGAACGGATATGCATCATCGGAGGCGGGCCGGCAGGTGTCGCTGCCGCCATGTATCTCCAGAAGAAGGGATATCACCAGGTCGAGATCTACGAGAAGCTGGATAAGGTCGGCGGCAAGGCCTGGTCGCCCAGGTTCGAGGTGAACGGCGAAAGCCGCGCCTATGAGATGGGCGCGATCATGGGTGCGAAGACCTACTACGCTGTACATGAGCTGGAGCGGTTTGCGGGAATCGATCACGACGGCCCTGAGATGCGCCGGATGTACAGGAATGCGGACGGGCAGGAAATCTTCCCGTTTGACCCTCAGAAGGACTTTTCCCTAGGCAAGCTAGCCGGGCTCCTGCGGATGAAGAGCCAGATGAAGAAGCTCGTGAAGATCATGGACACGAAGTACAAGGGATATGATCTGTATGGCCACGTCGGCGTGGCGAAGGGGCGGTATTCAGGTCTCTCCAAGGAAGAAAGCCGGGCGCTCCACAGGGTCAGCGGTGTGAACCCGAACCTGAAGGACCTGGCGCTTCCTTTTGACGAATTCTGCAGAAAGAACGGGGTCGAGGATGTCCAGAAGATCTGGATTGCACCCTTTACCTCCTTCGGATATGGGTTCTTCGATGAAATCCCGGCTGCCTATGTCATGAAGTACCTCGATACGACGACGGCCATCGAGTTCATCGCAATGCGGCTTTGGACCTGGAAGGACGGGACCCAGAGCATCTACGAGGCAGTCAACAGAAAGCTGGAGAACCCGGTTCACCTGAACACGGAGGTCGTGAAGGTGGAGCGTCCGGATGACGGAAGGGTTTATGTGACGGTGCGCCAGGGTGGAACTGAACGGACGGAGACCTTTGACAAGCTGATCATCACGACCCCGCTCGATCATTTTCTGACCTATGCGGACGCGGACGAGGACGAGCATATGCTGTTTACAAGGATCCGGCATGAGGAGTATGTCGACTTCCTTGCGACGTTCCGGCCAAATGACGGCCCGACGATTTCCGGCTATATTTTCGACAACATGACGCCTGAACGGAGAGGCCATGCGATGGTATACTATCATCGGTGGAAGGATCTGACCGACAACTGTCCGTGCTCGGTGTATGCGCTCCGGAATCATGCCGGAGACGAGGATGTGCCGTATGACGAGACGATCCGGAAGATGACGGACGATATGGCGATCTGCGGGTTCCCTGTGCAGAAACGGCTGCTGGAGCAGGAGACCTACTACTGCCCGCATGTAACGCCTGAGGATTACGCAGCCGGCTGGTATGACAGGCTGGACGCGCTGCAGGGCAGACGCGGGACGTACTATGCGGGGGAGATTCTCTCCTTCGGCGATATGGAGGATACTTGCGCATCCTCACGCGACATCGTCGGCAGATTCTTCTGACTGAATGCCGGATGCCCTTGGCTTTGCAGTGCTGTGAGGCGGTGGGACGGCACCGCCGGTGGGATTTCTGACTGAATGCCGGATGCCCCTGGCTTTGCAGTGCTGTGAGGAGGTGGGACGCCGCCGCCGGGGGAGGTCCTGACTGAAAAAAGGACCTCGGGCTTTGTGGAAGGGCATATGAGCGTCTGAGTAAGATGTGTGGAAAAGGAGTGTACAGATATGATCAGCGATGATCCGAAGAATAAAGAGCGGATGGCGGCATGGAAGGTCGGCGATCCGATGATCAACGAGCACGATTTCTGGCCGGACGAGGACGGGAAGCCCGTCGACAGGGAAAAGGAGAAGATGATCCTGAAGCTTGCGACCATCATCACCGACCGCTATGCCAAAAAATTCACCCATACGTTGAATACAAAGGATCCGGAGTACTGGATGCTGGACAGAATCCTGACAAAGGAGGAAGCCAGTTTCCTTCTGTCATTTAAAAAGACCCGGGTTCCGTATTCGGTCGATCAGCTCGCGAAGATGAACCACATGACGAACGGGGCGGCGAAGGAGATGTGCATTCACCTCTGCGTCTACGGTTTTCTGGAGTCTGTCCGCCGCAAGGAGGAGCCCCATGAGAAGATGTACGATCTGCCGATCTTTGTGCCGGGCATCGCGGAGTTCATGATGATGAACGAACAGCTGACGACGGAGCACCCGGAGCTGGCGACGTTCTTCAATCTGATGACACAGCTGCCGCTCGGCGGAATCACCCAGATGGTGCCGCCAGGAGGTGCCGGGATCGGGATGCATGTCATCCCGGTGGAGGAGGCTATCCAGGCGGACAATCAGTCTGTGTCCGTCGAGTTCATTTCTCACTGGTTGAAAAAGTATGATAAGCTTTCCGTCGGCATCTGCACCTGCAGAAAGCAGCAGCGGATGCGCGGCGAGGGCAGCGGAGAGATCGAGGGCGAGTACTGCATCGGCCTCGGCGACCTGGCGGAGTACTGCGTCGACCGTCACATGGGGCGGTACATCACGTACGACGAGGCGATGGAGATCGTACAGCGGGCGGAACGCAAGGGCTATGTCCACCAGATAACGAACATCGATGGCTCTGACAAGATTGTTGGTTTGTGCAACTGCGCCCCGGGCGTCTGCAACGCGATCCGGACCTCGCAGCTGTATAACACCCCGAACATGTCCGCATCCGCATACCGCGCGCATGTCGACAAGACTAAATGCGTCGCCTGCGGCAAATGCGTGGAGGTCTGTCCGGTCGGCGCCGCAAAGCTTGGTCAGAAGCTCTGCACAAAGCACGGGGAGGTTACCTATCCGGTGACGGAGCTCCCGGATGCAAAGAGCTGGGGACCGGAGCACTGGAACTATAACTACCGGGAGACCTCGAAGATCAACTGCTATGATACAGGAACGTCGCCCTGCAAGACAGCCTGTCCGGTGCATCTTTCCGTTCAGGGCTACATCAAAATGGCCGCAGAGGGGCGATATCTGGATGCGCTGAAGCTGATCAAGCAGGACAATCCGTTCCCGGCGGTGTGCGGGTCTGTCTGCAACAGACGCTGCGAGGACCGCTGCACGAGAGGCACCATCGACCAGCCGCTGGCGATCGACGAGATCAAGAAGTTCCTGGCAGCGCAGGAGCTGAAGGCGGAGAGTCGCTATGTCCCGCTGTGCGAAAACGGCGAGGGCAAGTTCTTCCCGCAGAAGGTCGCCGTGATCGGGGCAGGTCCGGCTGGAATGTCGGCTGCCTACTTCCTCAGAAGGGAAGGCTATCCGGTCACTGTCTTTGAGAAGGAGAAGGCGCCGGGCGGTATGCTGACCTATGGCATCCCGAGCTTCCGTCTGGAGAAGGATGTGCTGGATGCGGAGATTGATGTCCTGCGTCAGATGGGTGTAGAGTTTGAGTGCGGCGTGGAGGTCGGAAAAGATACGACCATTCAGAAACTTCGGGAGGAGGGTTACAAGGCATTTTTCCTGGCCATCGGGATGCAGGGCGGCAGAAAAACCGGTGTGCCGGGTGAGGACGCGGAAGGCGTCGAGACCGGCGTCGATTTCCTCAGAAGAATTAACCACGACCATTCCATCCGCCTTTCGGGGCGCACGGTTGTCATCGGCGGAGGCAATGTCGCGGTCGATGTCGCACGGACAGCTGTCCGCGCCGGCTCTGACAAGGTGACAATGCTCTGTCTGGAGGCGCCGGATGAGATGCGGGCGTCCAGGGAGGAAGTCGAGGAAGCCAGGTCGGAAGGAATCGATGTGAAGAACAGCTGGGGACCGAAGGAAATCCTGACGAAGGACGGGAAAGTCTGCGGCATCACGTTCAAAAAGTGCACAGCTGTCTTTGACAGCCAGAAGCATTTCAATCCGTCCTATGACGAGAATGAGACCATCACACTCGAGTGCGAGAATGTGTTGCTCTCAATCGGGCAGTCGGTGATCTGGGGGGATCTGCTGAAGGGCACCAGCGTTGAGCTGAACGGAAATGGAACCGCAAAGGCGGACAGGGTGACGCTTCAGACGGCGGAGCCGGACATCTTTGTGGGCGGCGACGTGTACCACGGTGCGCGGTTTGCGATCGACGCGATCGCGGACGGCCGCGAGGGGATGGTATCCATCAACCGGTTTGTCCACCCGGGACAGTCTCTTACAATCAACCGCGACCTGCGGACGTTCATCGAGCTTGACCGGGACGATATCGAGGTGGAAGGCTTCGACAATGCGAAGCGCCAGATTCCGGGGCACAAGGCCGGCATCGCGACGCAGACCTTCGAGGATCTGAGGATTCCGCTGACGGAAGAGCAGGTGAAGACAGAGGCGGCAAGATGCCTCGGATGCGGGGCAACGACCGTTGACGACAATCGTTGCATCGGCTGCGGTCTGTGCACGACAAAGTGCAACTTCGACGCGATTCATCTGACGAGGGATGTGCCGGAAGCCTCCGACATGTACAAGGCCGAGCAGAAGTTTGGGCAGATTGGAAAGTATGCCATCTCAAGAGGCGTGAAGATCGTCCGCTCGAAGCTTGGAAAGGATTGAAAGGAATAAAAAACAGAAAAGATGCCCGCCCTGCCGGAAGGCAGAGCGGGCGCTTTATTGAAGATAGCTTCTGAAGATAGCTTCTTTGGCCGGTCAGACACGGCTGCGGGACTCAAGCTGCGCCTTCAGCCAGCCTGTCCACTGGTCAAAGCCTTCGCCGGTCTTCGCAGAGAGGAAGAAGACCTTTGCGTCCGGGTTCAGAGCGTGGATCCGTGCTGTCACGGCCTCATCGTCAAAGGCGAAGAACTTCTTTGTGTCGATTTTATTGATCAGGACAACCTGACAGACCTGGAACATCAGCGGATACTTGAGGGGCTTGTCATCGCCCTCGGGAACGGAGAGAATCTCAACGTTGACGCTGGCGCCGGTGTCATTTTCTGCCGGGCAGACGAGATTCCCGACATTCTCCAGAAAAATCAGATCGAAATCCTTCGATGAAAATTCGGAAAGTGCCTGCCTGGTCATGGCGGCATCCATGGCGCATTCGCCGCCGGTGTGGACCTGGATGGCAGGAATGCCTTCACGCTCCATCTTCTCGGCATCGATGGCATAGTCGATATCCGCTTCCATGACGCCGATCCGATACTGCTTTTTCAGCTCACGGATGGTGCGGAGCAGGACGGAAGTCTTTCCGGCACCCGGGGATGCCATGATATTGACCAGGAAGGTCTGATCGGCCTGATTCTGCCGGCGGATTTCATCCGCAATTCTGTTGTTTTCATCGAAGATGCCCGTATGGACATCGATTACACGAACCTTGCTCATGCCTGTCTAGCTCCTTCTTTCTGATTCTGTATCTGACCGGTCAGCCAGCTGCAGAAGGCATCAAAGCCTTCTCCGGTCGCGGCGCTGACAGGGAAGACTGGGACGGATGGCTTCCTGAGATGGATGTTTGTCTTCACCTGATCCAGGCTGAAATCGAAGCACTCCATCGCATCAATTTTGTTGATCAGAACCGCGTCCGCTTTCTCAAACATCAGCGGATACTTCAGCGGCTTGTCGTCACCTTCCGGAACGGACAGGATCACAACGTTGAGATCCGCGCCGGTATCGAATTCTGCCGGGCAGACCAAGTTGCCGACGTTCTCGAGGAAAACCAGGTCGAGCCTCTCCGACCCAATTGCGGAAAGACCCTGGCGTGACATGTCCGCGTCCAGGTGGCACATGCCGCCGGTATGGATCTGGATCGCGTCAACGCCGGATGCGGCGATCGTCCTCGCATCGACATCGCTGTCGATGTCTGCCTCCATGACTCCGATTTTGAAACGGCCGTTCATCCTTGCAATGACCTGCTTCAGACTTGAAGTCTTCCCGGAACCGGGAGAGGACATCAGATTGACGTAATACGTTCCCTGCTGTTTCATTTCCCCGCGGAGTCTGTCCGCGTCCTTGTCATTGTCGGCGAGAAGACTCTCCTTCGCCTCGATGATCTTAACTTTATCCATCTGTGAAGCTCCTTTGAATGATTTGCTGAATGATCTGCCTGATCCCGACCCACGGATTTCTGAACCGGACTCAGCTGTCCGCCTCGATCTGCTTGATGATGTATTCGTTCCCCTGGACAAGGACGGTATCCCAGCTTCCGCAGTGCGGGCACTGCCGACCGCTTTGGATGGTGCTGTAGCGCTGCCCGCAGCTTTTGCACAGCGTGACGGCAGGAATCTGCTCATAGAGAAGGCGGCTGCCCTTCAGAAGGCTGCTTTTGTCGGAGACCCAGCCCCAGAGGTCGGACATATAGTCGAAGATGACGCCGGTTACCTCTCCGATCTGAAGCGTGACGCTCCCGATATGGCGGATGTCATTCTGTGCCGCAATTTTTTCCACCTCGTCCGCCACGTGGTAGACGATTCCCATTTCATGCATATCCGGATTCTCCTGCCTGCCGGGACTTTTTCAGCACCCGAAACGTTTTGCTGCACGAAGACCTGCTGTGGCTGTGCAGACACTGTAATATTTTACCACACAGAAAGAATGCACGGCAAATGCTGCAGCCTGTTTGTTCAGCGTTTGCTTAAATCCGCTCTTCCTTGACCTGTGCAGTTGTGCTATGATATCCAAGATTATGCAGTGAAGGAGGTTTGCGCGATGAGTAAGATGGGAAAGAAGAACAAGGACAGCAAGGAAGCGGAGGCAAAGAAGGTCAAGCAGCAGCTTGCAGCCTTGAAGAGACGCCAGGCGGCGAAGAAGAACAAGTGATGACTAGGCGCAGGAGACGGGATTGCTCCTGTGCCTTTCCTTTCCCTGAAGTCGGATTCCTGCAGGAGACCAACTTCAGGATGACTCTGCCTGGCAGAAGCAATCAAGGCAGGCTGCATGTATGGCGCAGGCGAAATCTGGAATGACAGGAAGGGCGTGACGGTTACGCCGACGGTTACGCCAACGGATGGAAGACAGACAGGAATCACAGCGAATGAACATACTGAATCTTGAACATATCACGAAAAACTACGGGACGCATCAGCTGTTCACTGACTTGTCTCTGGGCGTCAGCAGCGGTGACAGGATCGGTCTGATCGGCGTCAATGGGACAGGAAAGTCCACTTTGCTGAAGATCGCGGCAGGCATCCTGGAGCCGGATGAGGGAACCGTGGTCAAGGGCAGGGATATCAGCATCTCCTATCTGGCACAGACGCCAGACTTCGGAACAGACCGGTCTCCCTACGAGGCGGTGATGCATGACAGACGCCCAGGGACGGAAGAGGAAGCCCAGGCGCGCGCCATGCTGAATCGGCTTGGGATCACGGACCACATGGCAGATCTGTCCAGTCTTTCAGGCGGGCAGCGGAAGCGGGTCGCACTGGCGCAGACGCTTCTGTCGCCCGCTGAGGTGCTGATTCTGGACGAGCCGACCAACCACCTCGACCAGGAGATGATCCTCTTCCTGGAGGATGCCATCCGGCGCTTCAAGGGCGAGCTGCTGCTGGTTACACACGACCGGTACTTTCTGGACCGTGTGACAAACCGGATTGCGGAGCTGGACCGGGGCAGGCTGTATATCGTGGACGGCGGCTACGAAATCTGGCTTGAGCGCAAGCAGGAGCGGGATCAGGCAGAAGTCCGGGCGGAGGATAAACGGCAGAACCTGCTGCGGACGGAGCTGGCCTGGATCCGGCGGGGGGCACAGGCACGCTCCACCAAGCAGCAGGCGCGGATTGATCGTTTTGAGGATCTTCGCGAGGCATCCAGGGAAGCGCGGGCACGGATGGAGAAGAGTACGCTGACGGTCAGCTCCATATCCACACGCCTTGGGAAGAAGACGGTCGAGCTGGAGGATATCTCGAAAGCCTACGGGGACCGGGTACTGTTTTCCCATTTCACCTACCGGTTTCTGCGGGATGACCGGGTCGGCTTCATCGGGAGAAATGGATGCGGAAAGTCGACCATCATGAATGTGATTGCGGGGCTCATTCAGCCGGATACCGGTACGGTGACGGTCGGGGAGACGGTGAAGATCGGCTATTTCCGTCAGGAGTCCGTGGAAATGGATCCGGAGGAGACGGTTCTGGGCTGTGTGAAGGCGGTCGGAGAATACGTCCGGACGACGGACGGGCTGATCACAGCCTCCCAGATGTGTGAGAAGTTCCTGTTTGACAAGAAGATGCAGTGGGCGAAGATCGGAAATCTCTCCGGCGGGGAACGGCGGCGGCTCCAGCTGCTTCTGGTTCTGATGAGCCAGCCCAATGTGCTGCTGCTCGATGAGCCGACGAACGATCTCGACATCGAGACGCTGGAGATTTTCGAGGATTACCTCGACCGTTTCCTTGGCATCATCATCGTGGTCTCGCATGACCGGTATTTCCTCGACCGGGTTGTGAACCGGATCTTTGCGTTCGAGGATGGAAAGCTTGTCCAGTATGAGGGCGGGTTTACGGATTACTATGACAAGCGGCAGGCGCGGAGCGGGGATGGCGGACAGGAAACAGGACGGAAGCCGACTCCGACAGGCGCAGTGCAGGAGCTGACCGGGGCACAGGCCTATGCGCAGCAGAAGGCACAGAGCCGCCAGAATCAGAAGCGCCGGATGACCTACAGGGAGCAGCAGGAATACGACCATATCGATGAGGAGATCGCTGCTCTTGAGGAGAAGCTTGAGGAGCTGGACCGGCAGATTGGGGAGTGTGCCACGCAGTACACAAAGCTGGAGGAGCTGACGGCAGAGCGGCAGAAGACAGCGGAGGAGCTGTCAGCGAAGGAGGACCGCTGGCTGGAGCTCCAGGAGCTTGCAGAGGAGATCGCGGAAGCTTCCGGAAAGGAATGACCGGGAGAATATGTGCCGCCGGGCGAAGGCGGAGGAGTGAGAATCTTATGGAAAATCTGATCTTCAGTATCAATGCAACGCTGCCGATCTTTCTGCTGATGGTTCTGGGATACGTGCTGTCCCTCCTGAAGCTGGTCAGCAGGGATTTCGCAAAGCAGCTGAATTCATTTGTCTTCAAAATTGCGCTGCCCTTTGAACTATTTGTGGATATGGCGGGGCAGGACTTTGCCTCCGCGTGGAACGGGAAATTTGTCCTGTTCTGTCTGGCTGCCACCTTTCTTTCGATCTGCCTGGCTGCCCTCATTTCGCGGATTGTTCTGCGGAATGACCGGGCGGAGCGGGGCGAGTTTATACAGGTGGCCTACCGCTCCAGCGCGGCGATTCTCGGGGTGGCATTCATCCAGAACATCTACGGGGAAGGCCATACGGCGATGGCGGCGCTGATGATGATCGGATCGGTTCCGCTGTACAACATCTTTGCGGTGATTGTGCTGATGACCACCGCTCAGAACGCGCAGCCGCAGAGCGCAGACAGGCAGTCCCTTGTGAGAAAGACAGTGCTGGGGATCGTCACAAACCCGATCCTGCTTGGTATCTTCATCGGGTTCGCCTGGTCACTTCTCAGACTGCCGCTCCCGGGAATTCCGAAAAAGGTCATCTCGGATGTCGGGAAAATGGCGACACCGCTGGGGCTGATTGCGATGGGAGCGATGTTCGACCCAGCGGCAGCCAGAAAGAAGGCGGGGCCGGCGATCGCGGCCTCCCTGATGAAGCTTCTGGTGCTGGAGGCAGTCTTTCTGCCTGCTGCCGTTGCCTTCGGGTTCCGGGGACAGCAGCTTGTGGCTTTGACGGTAATGCTCGGGTCTGCCTCGACGGTTGCCTGCTACGTGATGGCGACGAGTATGGGACATGAGGGAACCCTGACATCCAGTACAGTTATGATGACAACAGCGGGCTGTTCGTTCTCGCTGGCACTGTGGCTGTATATTTTGAAGAGTCTGGCACTGATCTGAGACAAGACAAAACCGCACTGGATGCAGCGCAGAGGAACAGGTAAAGTATATACATGTGCGAACACTTATGCTGGATAGAAAAAATTTCGGAATATCCTGCAATTACATAATGTTTTGTTGACAAACAGAGTAAGTGTGAGTAATATTGTTTTTGACGAGGGCGCCGGACAGATAAGAGTCAGGCGCCTTTCTGCATAAATATGCAGAAATTGCGGTGCCGGATAACAGGGGGTCAGCCCGCAGCTCTCTTGTTGCCCTGACTGGTTTTGGAAGAGGAGGTTTCGCAATGAAAAAAGCAGTAGCTTGTGCAGCGGCAGTTCTGATGAGTGCAGTGATGTGCGTGCCCGCAATGGCAGGTGAAACGGAGGCAGCTGCTCCTTCCGGGAAAAAGTATGTCATTGCTACCGATACGGTTTTCAAGCCGTTTGAGTACACGGATGACAAGGGAGATTTTGTCGGGATTGATGTGGACATTCTCGCGGCGATTGCAAAAGATCAGGGCTTTGATTATGAGTTGAAGAGCCTTGGCTGGGATTCCGCGATCGCGGCCTGCCAGGCCGGGCAGGCGGACGGTATGATCGCCGGCGCATCCATCACAGATGAGAGAAAGAAGAGTGGATGGATGTTCTCTGACGGATACTTTAACGCCACGCAGTCTCTGACAGTGAAGGAAGACTCTGATCTTGCAGGCTTTGACGATCTGAAGGGAAAGACGGTCGGTGTCAAGACGGGCACTCAGGGGGCGTCCTATGCGGAAAGCCTGAAGGAACAGTATGGCTTCTCCATTACCTATTTTGAGGATTCGCCGACCATGTATCAGGCTGTCCTTGGCGGACAGGTGGTCGGCTGCTTTGAGGATACGCCGATTATGCTGACCTCCATCAAGGAAGGAAAGCTTGCGCTGAAGGTCCTCGACAATACGCAGAATGAAGGCTCTCCTTATGGGTTTGCGGTCTTCAACAAGGATGAGCAGGCGCTTGTTGATCTGTTCAACGCCGGGCTGAAGGACATCAAGGCTGACGGTACATATGCAGAGATCATCACGAAGTATCTCGGCGCGGATGCGGTTCCTTCTGAGACAGAGGCAGATACAGAGGTTTCAACGGAAGCAGAGTGATGCAGCAGGAGCATCCCGAAGCAACCTGACATGTGAATCGGGCTGCCGGCTTAGAAGACCGGCGGCCTTTTCAGAGGGAACCGGACATCCATACAGCCGTCCGCACATCTGCATGCAGATCTGTGCACTGGTGTGGCGGATGACACCGCATGACCCGACAAAAAAGGGGCTGCCTGACTGGTGTCTGTGCTGATAAGACAGGAAGGATACGACTGATGGCTTATATACTCAGTAACTATGGCAGTCTTCTGCTGAGGGCGATGGGACAGACGCTGCTTCTGGCATTGTCCGGCCTGTTTTTTGCATCGATCATCGGCCTGATTTTCGGTCTGCTCGCAGTGGTACACAACAAGGCCTGTAATGTGATCGAGACAGTGTTCGTGGATGTCATCCGTGGCGTTCCGATGATTGTTCTTGCTTATTTCGTCTACTTTGGCATTCCTTATTTCCTGAACAATATGATGGGACAGAATGTGACGCTCAGCGCGTTGACGGCAGGCACGATCTGCCTGTCGCTGAACTGCGGCGCTTACATGGCGGAGATTATCCGCGCGGGCATCCAGTCGGTGGACCCGGGGCAGATGGAGGCAGCCCGCTCGCTGGGGCTGCCTTATGGAAAGGCGATGCGCAAGGTTGTGATGCCACAGGCGATCCGGACAATGATCCCGACGATCATCAACCAGTTCATCATCACACTGAAGGATACGTCGATCCTTTCCGTGATCGGTTTCCCAGAGCTGGTCAATTCGGCAAAGAATGTTGTTGCCAATACGTTCAGGTCTTTCCAGACATGGTTTATCGTCGCGGTGATGTACCTGATTATCATCCTTGCCCTGTCGAAGGCGGCAAAGGTCATCGAGAGGAGGCTTAACCGTGGCAGAAAAGCAGTCTGAGGGAAATGTCAAGATTCATGTTTCCCATTTGAGCAAGTCCTTCGGGAAGCTGGAGGTGCTGAAGGACATTTCAGTCGATGTTCACGAGGGGGAGGTCGTTGTCGTGATCGGTCCGTCGGGATCCGGCAAGTCGACATTTCTCAGATGTCTGAACCGGCTGGAGACGGCTACTGGCGGAGAGATTACAGTGGATGGAGAGAATATCCTGGACAGACGGACCGATATCAATCATGTCCGCCAGAATATCGGGATGGTGTTCCAGCATTTCAATCTCTTTCCGCACATGGACGTTCTGAAGAACCTGATGATGGCACCGCTGGAGCTGAAAAAGGACGACAAGGAGCGGATGGAACAGACCGCCATGCAGATGCTGAAAAAAGTCGGCATGGACGAGAAGGCACACGCCTACCCGGATCAGCTCTCCGGCGGACAGCAGCAGCGAGTTGCGATTGCACGGGCTCTCTGCATGCACCCGGACATCATGCTCTTTGATGAGCCGACGTCCGCGCTTGACCCGGAGATGGTCGGGGAGGTGCTCGAGGTCATGAAGGAGCTCGCCTCCGAGGGTATGACAATGGTGGTGGTCACCCATGAAATGGGCTTTGCAAGAGAGGTCGGCGACCGGCTGCTGTTCATGGACGGCGGCTATATTGTCGAGCAGGGAGACCCGCGCGAAGTGCTGTCCAACCCGCAGGAGAAGCGGACGAAGGATTTCCTGAGCAAGGTTCTGTGAAGCTGGCAATATGACCGGGAAACGGTATCAAAGGCACAAATATTGACAATTCCTTAATAATATTGTAACATATCGAATGAATTCGATTAAGGAGGGTCAGTATGAAAATGCTTCATTACAGGTGCCGCCGTGTCAGAACGCTGACTGCCGCAGTCCTGATGACAATGACGCTGGCCGGTCTGCCGGAATGGCCCGCTCTCAATCAGACGCAGGTCACCTTTGCGGCAGCGGCTGAGAATCAAAAAACCTCGAAGAAGACTTCACGGAAAAAGACGACGAAAAAGAAGTCGGCAAAAAAGAAAACAAAGATCTCAAAAAGCAACAAAAAGAAAAATACCAGAAAAAGTACGAAAGCAAAAAGCTCAAAAAAGAGTTCCAAGAAGAAATCTGTCTCGAAAAAGAAGGCTGCATCAACGAAGAAGGCAGCAGCAAAGAAGACAGCCGCTGCCCGGCAGGGATTTGTGAAGATCGGATCCGGATGGTACTACTACGGCGAAGATCACAGAATGATGACCGGCTGGATTCATGTCGGCGGACGGAAGTATTATGGAAGAACGTCAGGGAGCCGGAAGGGCAGTCTTCTGACCGGCTGGCAGACGATTGGCGGGAAAGAGTACTACTTCTCTGAGACGGGCGGAGCAGGAGCAATTGGACGGGCGTATGCCGGATGCACGAAGAAGGTCAATGGCATATCCTGTGTCTTCAACCAGGAGGGCGTTTTCACCGGGTGCAGGTATGCCGGCGGGACCGGCAGCTTTGTGAGCCGCATCGGGGAGATGGCCAGGCACAACCAGAGAAAGAATAATATTCTGGCAACGGTCACTGTTGCCCAGGCGATCCTGGAGACAGGCTATGGTTCCGTGAAGCCACACAACAATCTCTTTGGCATCTACGGAGGACGTTACAGCAGTGAAGCGGAGAGCCTGGAAGGATACAATGCCTACATCCGGAGGTATTTCCCGAGTCTGATCGGATGCCGGAACTATTACACATATGCCAGCCGGATCGGGAACGGCGGATATGCGCAGGCAGGCGGATATACATCTGCACTGCTGCAGATCATCAGTCAGAATGGCCTGACAAAATATGCAAAGTAATGGAAAACTGGAAAGGCTGCCGGATGTGTCCTCCCGGCGGCAGAAAGCGGCATCCCGCGTCGGGCGGGATGCCGCTTTTTTGGGAAGCGATGAGCCGGGAACCATGATGCAAGCCTGGTTGTATATCATGACACCCGGGCAGAACATTGAAAGAGACGCTGCGCTGGCATCGGACAAAATCAGGCGTCTGAGCGGGCAAACTGATTCTTCATCAGATTGCTCGTCTCATCGAGTACCTGCATGAGCGTGTCCGAAGCAGCTTTGCTGGCGAGCTCTGCGACAGCCGCATTCGCTTTCTCCTGGACGCTCCGGATCATTTCCGGATCGCCGAGAACACGCAGCTCGTCGTCGGTTGTATTGATGATCCGGTTTGCCTTTGACTGAACAAGGAGCTGGTATCGCTCGATATGATTCTGGTTTTTCCTGAAACCGGCATCTGAGAGTGCGGCGATCAGGCGGGAGGTCCAGTAGAAATTGTCGGTGGAGACCTTGCCGGTCGTGTTTGACAGATAATCCGGGAAGCGGTCCACCTGCGGATACAGCGGGATCATCGCGTTGAAGGCATTGGATGCAAATGCCACCCACTCGATGGCACGGCTGCCCTCCGGCATATAGGGGCGAATCTGGATAAAACCGAGAAAATCATTCCGGTTGATGCCGATCGAACGGTAGGCGCCGGCAAGCGACTTATCCCCATAGCTCTTGTACGGATCGTAGGGAGTTCCCTGAAAATGGGAGCTCAGTACATACTTCACATCCTCCGGGGTGATCTTTTTCTCCGGGACCAGGCACCACGGGAGATCATCTGACTCGGGTTTGTAATCAGCATCCGGACCGTCCCAGACGAAGTCGGTCGGATTGAAGTAGCGCAGCATGAACCAGGCACGGGGCGTGTTGTAGACATGGTCGGCATCATCGTGGCTGCCAAAGGCCGCGCGCGGGTCGAATTCGGAGAGAGCCTGGTCTGATTCATCGTCCTCACTGTCCGTGTCTGAATCGTCATCAAATCCACGGCGGAAGTCAATCACATCGCCGGCAGTATTGTCCGGATCCTCGTCGTCCTCCTCAAGCTCCAGCTCGTCATTGAAATACTGGGTGAGGTCGAGGTGGTACCGTTCCACGAATTCCAGAAGATCACTGGAGCACATAAAGTCCGCCTGCTCTCCGAGTGCATCCTCGAAATCAAACTCGTCAATCCCCTGCTGGTTCGGCATGACGACGTAGCTGTCGTCCGGCACACGCCTTGCCATCCAGTGGTGGCCGCCGATGGTTTCGAGCCACCAGATCTCATCTTTATCTGAAAATGCAATTCCGTTCATCTCATAGGTGCCGTACTTTTCAAGCAGAGCACCGAGACGCTGGACGCCTTCGCGGGCAGAGTTGATATAAGGAAGTGTCAGAATGACGAGGTCCTCCTCGCCGATTCCGCCTGGTACTTCCGGATGCGTATCGTCCGCTGGCTGATATTCCACAAGCGGGTCTGCACCGAGCACGCGCGGATTGGATGTGATGGTTTCGGTGGCCGTCATGCCGACTTCCTTTTCGTTGACACCGCAGGCTCCCCAGAGCCCCTTGCCCTTGACGGCGTTCGGCATGATCGTACACCGGTACGCCTTGTACGGAAGAGAGACCTTTACGTGTGAGAGAACGGAGGTGTATTCCGTATCGCCCTCTCTGGCGGGCAGAATGACCATCTTCTTCGGGGTAAAATGGCCCGCACCGGAGTCGTCATTGCGCGCAATCATGGTACTTCCGTCATATGATGCATCTTTTCCTACAAGTATGGTTGTACAGGACATGAAGAATACCTCCTGAATGCTGCCTGGCAGCGCCTTCGCTGCCAGGGTTGGTGAATGGTACAGCCGGAAACCTTCCAGCGATGTCCTTATTCTAACACACAAAGACAAAACAATGCGGTATATATGTCAATTCTGTGAAACATTTACGTTGACTGTGATTTTGAAGAACTCTATAATGAAGCGTATTGACAACTTTTTACAAAGGAGAAAGGTCTGAACATGTTCAAGTACATTGTCAAGCGAATTCTTCTTGCCATTGCAACGATCTTCATCGTATGTCTGATTACATTCTTCACGATGAATGCGATCCCGGGAGGACCGTTCAGCGGCGAGAAAGCCAAGTCTCCGGAGGTTCAGGCGGCGCTCGAGAAGCGTTTTAATCTGGATAAGCCGGTCGGAGAGCAGTTTCTTCTTTACATGAAGAATATCGCGCACGGTGATTTCGGCGTATCGGCGAAGACCGGTCGTGAGATCTCTGCAACCATCAATTCCAAGTTCAAGGTTTCTGCAAAGATGGGAATCCTGGCGGTCCTTCTGGCTGTCGTGGAGGGTGTCTTCTTCGGAAGCATTGCGGCCCTGCAGCGGAACAAGTGGCCGGACCGGGTGATTATATTTGTATCAACCCTGTTTACGTCACTTCCCAGCTTTGTGCTCGGCTCTTTCCTGCTGGTTATCTTCTCCGTGAAGCTTGGCTGGGTGCAGGCATGGAGTCCGCAGCATCAGAGCCTGATTCTGCCGGTGCTGTCGCTGGCGGCATATCCGGCTGCCTATATCACAAGACTGACAAAGACCTCGATGCTGGATGTCCTCGGACAGGACTATGTCCGGACAGCAAGAGCAAAAGGTGTGCGCGAGGGAAAGGTTTTGTTTGTACACACTCTCCGCAATGCTCTGATTCCGGTCGTAACCTATGTCGGACCGATGATCGCGTCTGTTCTGACAGGGTCACTGGTTGTAGAGCAGATCTTCACGGTCGGCGGTCTGGGCAATGAATTTGTCCAGAGCATCACGAACCGCGACTATCCGATGATCATGGGCGTGACGATCTTCCTGGCGGTCTTCATGGTCACGATGAATCTGATCACGGATATCGTCTACAAGCTGATCGATCCACGCATTACACTTGAGTAAAGGAGGAAAATCATGGGTATCAGTACCGAACCATACAGCCCGGACAAGACACCGAAGAAGCATCCTCTTTCGCTCCAGCTCGATGTGTCAAAGTTCGAAAAAGCAACGGATGAGGAGAAGAAGCAGGCCGATGTCATGAGTGAGTCGACCTCATTCTTCCGTGACGGCATGAGGCGGCTGATGAAGAACCCGCTCGCCGTTTTCAGCATCATTGTTCTGATCGCCATCATTGCAACGATCCTGATCGCACCGCGTGTCGTGCCCTACAGCTATTCTGAGATCATCACGGTCAACGGCAGAAGAGACAAGAGCGCAACCAATCTTGCTCCATTTACCTATTCAAAGATGGAACAGCAGTACATGGCACAGGGCGGAAAGGTATTCCCGCACATCATGGGAACGGATGAGCTTGGGCGAGATTACTTCATTCGTGTCATCTATGGCACCAGAATCTCCCTGACCGTCGGTGTGTTCGCTGCTCTGATTGTCCTGATCATTGGAATCCTGTACGGCTCCATTTCTGGATATTTTGGCGGAAAGGTCGACCTGATCATGATGCGGATTGTCGATGTGATCTATTCGCTTCCGGATCTTCTGATGATCATCCTGCTGTCTGTCGTTTTGAATGAGATCATCAAGCCGACCGGGAACGGCCTGCTTGCCCGCCTGGGAACCAATATGATTTCTCTGTTCATTGTGTTTGGACTTCTGTACTGGGTCGGGATGGCAAGACTGGTCAGAGGACAGATCCTGACGATCAAGCAGAACGACTATGTGCTTGCAGCAAGGGTTTCCGGCGCGAAGAGCAGCCATATCATCCGCAAACATATCCTGCCGAACTGTATCAGCGTCATCATCATCTCCGCTGCCCTGCAGATTCCGTCCGCAATCTTCACCGAGTCCTTCCTGAGCTTTATCGGACTGGGCGTGAAGGCGCCGATGCCGTCTCTGGGATCCCTTGCTTCTGCGGCAAGGTCCGGCATCACGACATATACCTATAAATTGATATTCCCGTCAATCATGATCGCGCTCATCACGCTTGCCTTTAATCTGCTTGGAGATGGTCTGCGCGACGCGTTTGATCCGAAGCTGCGGAGGTAAGGAAGATGGCTGAAAATATTCTGTCCGTACAGGATCTGCACACTTCCTTTACGACCGATCATGGCGAAGTGATGGCAGTCAACGGTGTAACATTTAATCTGGAAGAAGGCAAGACGCTTGGAATCGTCGGTGAGTCCGGCTCCGGTAAGTCCGTCACAGCCTATTCCATCATGCAGATTCTTGAGAAGAATGGCTCGATCAAATCTGGAAAGGTTCTATTCCGGGGCGAAGACATTACGAAGTGGCCGGAGTCGAAGATGAGGGACTTCCGCGGAAAGAAGTGTTCGATTATCTTCCAGGACCCGATGACTTCCCTGAACCCGGTCTTCACGATCGGCTGGCAGCTGGAGGAGGCGATCAAGCTTCATACTGACCGGAAGGGGAAGGCTGCCGAGGAACGCGCAATCGAGATGCTGAAGCTTGTCGGAGTCAATGAGCCGGAGAAGCGAATTCACCAATATCCGTTCGAGTTCTCGGGCGGCATGCGCCAGAGAGTTATGATCGCCATGGCACTTGCCTGTGAGCCGGACATCCTGATCGCGGATGAGCCGACGACAGCGCTGGATGTCACCATCCAGGCGCAGATCCTGGAACTGATGAAGGATCTTCAGAAGAAGATGGGGATGGCTATCATCATTGTCACCCATGATCTTGGTGTCATTGCGCAGATGGCGGATGAAATCATCGTTATGTACGGCGGCCGGGTCTGCGAGAGAGGGACGGCGGAGGACATCTTCTATCGTCCGGCACATGAATACACGAAGGGACTTCTGCGATCAATCCCGAGTGTTGACAAGATCGGCCAGAGACTGGTGCCGATTTCCGGAACACCGATCAATCTGTTGAATCTCCCGAAGGGCTGTGCATTCTGCCCGAGATGCGATGCGGCGATGAAGATCTGCCTGGAGCAGGTTCCGCCGGAGACAAGAACGGTCGACGGTCATCTGGCTTCCTGCTGGATGGCGGTGAAGAAGGAAGCGGAAGCCGGGATGATCAATTTTACGGGTGACAGCGGCAGATCGCTGAAGGCTGATGACACTGCTCGTGCAGGTTCCGGAAAAGACTGAGGAGGCGCAGAGGATGGAAGGAAAGTTCACGCCGGACAGTCAGTATCTGGTCCAGGCACATGATATGAAGATGTATTTCCCGATCAAGACGGGATGGTTTCACTCCAAGCCGCTGAAAGCGGTTGACGGCGTATCGTTCAATATCAGACCGGGCGAGACACTCGGGCTGGTCGGAGAGTCCGGCTGTGGCAAGACGACGGTCGGACGCACGCTCCTGCGCCTTTACAACCCGACAGGCGGAGAAGTTTATTTTGACGGGAAGAAGGTCGACGCGAAATCGATTGGTGGACTGAGGAAAGATATGCAGATGGTTTTCCAGGATCCGTATTCTTCTCTGAATCCACGTATGACGGTCGAGGATATCATCGGCGAGCCACTGGATGTCCACAAGCTGTATACGTCCAGGCAGGACAGGAGAGACAAGATTCTCCATCTGATGGAGCTGGTCGGGCTGAATGCGGAGCACGCGACGCGCTATGCACATGAGTTTTCCGGCGGTCAGCGCCAGAGAATCGGGATTGCCCGTGCCCTTGCGACGAATCCGCGCTTCATCGTCTGCGATGAGGCCGTCTCCGCACTGGATGTCTCGATTCAGGCGCAGGTTATCAATATGTTCGAGGATCTGCAGAAGCAGCTGGGGGTCGCGTATCTGTTTATTGCCCATGATCTTCTGGTCGTGCATCATATCTCAAAGCGGATCGCTGTCATGTATCTGGGACGGATGGTGGAGACTGCAGACTCCAACGAGCTCAACAGCAACCCGATTCATCCGTATACCCAGTCCCTGCTTTCGGCAGTCCCGTACCCGGACCCGAAGCAGGCGAAGGAGCGAAAACGGATCATCCTGGAAGGAGATGTCCCAAGTCCGCTGAACATGCCGTCGGGTTGTCCTTTCAGGACCCGCTGCAGATACGCAACCGACGAGTGCAAGGCAAAGATGCCTCCGCTCACAGACAGAGGAGGCGGACATATGGTCGCCTGCTGGAACAAATAAGGGACGGAAGGCATACCGTAATAATTTGCATGGTTAATCGCAATCGGCTTTATTTTTACAGCAGACTGCGGTATAATCATAGAAATAACCCTATTGGCGCCGGCCAAACGCCGGCATTACACGAACCAGGAGGAAGTTTGAATGAAGAATCGTGTGATCACCGCGCTCCTTGTGGGCGCAATGGTACTTTCTTCAGCTGCACCTGTTTTTGCAGGCGAGACGGAAGCTGCTACAGAAGCAGCAGCTGCGACAGCTGAAACGGAGAGTGCGACGGAGGGTGCTGCATCGACAAAGTCAAGCGCAGCTGCTCCGGACTGGGATGAGTACAATTCCCTCATCAACCAGATCTACTCTGAGACAGACATGAAAGCCCGCAAGGCACTGATGCACAAGGCAGAAGACCTGCTCATGGATACCGGAGCAATCGTTCCGCTCTACTTCTACAATGACATCTACATGCTGAACAAGGACTGCACAGGCCTCTACGCGAACCTGTTCGGATTCAAGTATTTTGCATATATGTCAGCGCCGAACAATGAGCTGAACGCGAACCTGGCTTCTGAACCGGACCATCTGGACCCGGCACTGAACTCCACGGTTGATGGCGCCTGCCTCGCAATTCTGAACTTCTCAGGGCTGTATGCATATGACAAGGACAACAAGCTTGTCCCGGAGCTTGCTGACGGTGAGCCGCAGGAGTCTGAAGACGGACTGACCTATACCTTCAAGATGAAGCCGGGTCTGAAGTGGTCGGATGGCGATACACTGGATGCCAACGACGTTGTCTACAGCTGGAACCGTCTGGCAAACCCGGATACTGCAGCGGACTACAGCTATCTGATCGATTCCATGAACCTTGCAAAGAAGGACGATGGTACCCTCGACATCGAGGCATCCGATGATGGCTCAACCTTCACCGTCCATCTCGCGAAGCCCTGCGCATACTTCCTTGATCTGTGCGCATTCCCAGCATTCTTCCCGGTTCCGCAGCAGGCGATTGAGAAGGCTGATCCGGATGGAAAGAACCCAGGTGCATGGGCACTTGAGGCTGGCTTTGTCGGTTCCGGTCCGTTTACGCTGACGTCCTGGACACACAACCAGTCCATGACCTATGAGAAGAACCCGAACTACTGGAATGCAGATGCGGTTTCTCTGAACAAGATCAACTTCATGCTGAGCGCAGATGACACTGCGATCTACAATGCATACAAGGATGGATCTCTTCAGTTCATCGATACGGTTCCGAACGATGAGATCCCGAACGTCATCAACAATGATGATTTCTACATCATCCCGAACCTTGGAACCTACTATGCGTGCTTCAACGTCAACAGCTCTCTGTTCGACGGCAAGACACCGGAACAGGCTGCCGAGATGAGAAAGGCTTTCTCTCTGCTGATCGACCGCCAGTGGATCGTTGATTCTGTCGGTCAGACCGGACAGGAGCCGGCAGGCACCTTTATTCCGGATGGTATGGCTGATGGAATGGGTGGTGTCTTTGACACAAATGATGATGATTACACCTATCCGGTGACCTGGAAGTTCGGAGACAAGGATGCAGTCGGATACTATGATCCGAGCACAACCGGCCCGACCGATGACAACATCGCAGAGGCGCGCAAGCTCCTTGAGGATGCCGGCTATGAGTTCACGGACGACAACAAGTTGTCTGACTCCACCCCGATCAATATCGAGTATCTGACCAACGATGGTACCGGACATGTCGCAGTCGCTCAGTCGATGCAGCAGGATCTGGCAGCAATCGGCATCAACATGACGATCAACTCCGAGGAGTGGAACGTCTTCCTGAACGACAGAAAGAACGGCAACTTCGACTTCGCTCGTGAGGGATGGCTTGCTGATTACAACGACCCGATCAACATGCTCGAGATGTGGCAGACAAGCTCCGGAAACAACGACGCACAGTTCGGAAGATAAGCAAGGCTGTGTGCTGAATCCGGATGGATGAAGCCCTGCTGATGCAGGAGGGGTCCTTTCATACATCTGAACAAAAAGGCGGCCTGTATGCGCATATGTGCATGCAGGCCGCCTTTTTATGTGAAGACGACCGCGTATATTTGGGTGCGGAGCCCGGAATGAAGGCAGAGTCACTGTATCGGGCTTGACAGTGCATTCCCAGGGCCGGTGGCTTTTCGAATAAGACCGGCCATGCTATAATATCACCTAAATGTTATCTGAACATGTATTTTGCAAAGGAGGAGGTTTGGATGGCACGTCGTGATAAAGTAAACTATTACCTCGACCTGGCGGATGTTGTGTCGAAGCGGTCTACCTGTCTGAGAAGGCATTACGGAGCAGTGATTGTCAAGAACGATGAGGTGATTTCAACGGGATACAATGGTGCTCCGAGGGGAAGAAAAAACTGCACAGACCTGGGGTACTGCATCCGGGAAAAGCTTGGAGTGCAGAGGGGACAGCGGTACGAGCTCTGCCGCTCCGTCCACGCGGAGGCAAACGCAATCATTTCCTCAGAACGGGACAAGATGATCGGTTCGACCATCTACCTGTCGGGGCGGGAGGCAGGAAGCGGAGAATACGTGCGGAATTCCTGCTCCTGCAGTATGTGCAAGCGTCTGATCATCAATGCGGGGATTGAGAAGGTGGTCGTGCGGGATGATGATGAGCACTACCGTGTCATTCCGGTGCAGGAGTGGATTGACAACGATGAGTCTCTGGCTGGAGAATTCGGATACTGACAATAAGGTGGAGTACAGGGATGGAGAAGAGGGAGTGTTTTGGTTCAAGGCTGGGTTTTTTGTTGGTCAGCGCAGGATGTGCGATCGGTATCGGCAATGTCTGGCGATTCCCGTTTATTACGGGACAGTATGGCGGAGCGGCTTTTGTACTGCTGTATCTGATTTTTCTCGTCGTGATGGGCTGGCCGGTCATGACCATGGAGTTTGCCGTAGGGAGAGCCGCGAAGAAAAGCGCGGGGAAGTGCTTTCAGGCGCTGGCACCAGGCGGCGGGAGATCCGGGTGGCGGTTTTATACCATATTTGCGATTATCGGCAACTATCTGCTGATGATGTACTATACGACGGTCGCCGGATGGATGCTGAACTATATGTTCAAGATGGCCTCGGGACAGCTGTCCGGACTCGCAGAGGATGAAGCGGGTCAGATCTTCAATTCCATGCTCGCAGATCCCAGGCAGATGGTGCTTTGGATGCTTGCCGTGACAGTGATCGGACTTCTGATTGTTGCGCAGGGCGTACAGAATGGCGTGGAGAAGGTCACGAAGCCGATGATGCTGATTCTGTTTATCCTGATGCTGGTTCTGGCGATCCGAAGCATTACGCTGCCGGGAGCCGGTGAGGGGCTGAAATTTTATCTGGTTCCGGATTTCAGCCAGTGGAAGGGGACGGAGATTCTGAACGTCATCTTTGCGGCAATGGGACAGGCATTTTTCACGCTTTCGCTGGGGATCGCTGCGCTCACGATCTTTGGCAGCTATATCGGCAAGGAAAAATCGCTTCCGGGCGAGTCGGCGATGGTGATCGTACTCGATACCTTCGTTGCGATCATGGCCGGGCTGATCATTTTCCCGGGGTGCTCTGCCTACGATGTGAAAATGGACCAGGGCCCCGGACTGATTTTTATTGCCCTGCCGAAGGTGTTTGCCCGGATGAGGGGCGGCCGTTTCTGGGGAACGCTGTTCTTCCTGTTCATGGTATTCGCATCCCTGTCGACGGTGATCGCGGTGTTTGAAAACATCATTGCGATGAATATGGATGCGTTTGGCTGGAGGCGGAAGAAATCGGTTCTGGTTAACGGGATCCTTCTGATCCTTTTATCACTTCCATGTGCGCTGGGCTATAATCTTCTCTCGTCGGTCCAACCGCTTGGAGCTGGATCGACGATCCTGGACTTTGAGGATTTTCTGGTTTCCAACAATATTCTTCCGATTGGGTCGCTGATCTATGTGCTGTTTTGTACAAGGAAGAGCGGCTGGGGCTTTGATGCATTTCTGAAGGAAGCCAACACAGGGGACGGACCAAAGTTCAGCAGCCGGTTCCGGTTTTACATGACCTATATTCTTCCGATCGGGATTCTGGTCATTCTGATCGGCGGGTATGTCCAGAAGTTCGCCGGATGAATAGGAAGTGAATCTGCTGCTGACTTCGGATGACTGATGGCGGAAATACGGCCAGAGGCAGGCCGGAATCTGGGGAAAGGTGAAGTTTGAAAAGAATGAAGATTTGGAAAGATATGAAAGCAGGCAGACATGAGCGAAAACTATGGCGCAGTGCAATGACGGGGCTGCTTCTTGTATTTTTATGTATATGCATGTGCCCGGTTGCCGTGTTCGCTGAAAATGGGGAGATTCAAGGTACAATCCAGCGGACGCTGAAAAGAGAACCGCTTCCTGTGCGCGGCAGATGGAAGAGAGTCAGCAAAAAATACCGTTTTGTCCCCTCGGACGGCAAGCTGGAGCGGGGGTGGCTGAAGGAAGGAAACCGGACCTATTATCTGGATAAAGGGGGATTCCGTGTAACGGGGCTGGTCAGGCTTGGGCGAAAATATTATTTCTTCCGGAAGAATGGTGTTCAGCGATTCGGCTATATCAAAATCGGAAAGAAAACATATTTTTTTGATCCGGCGGACCACGGAGCGAGGAGCTCCACGGTCATCGTTGTGCGCGGGGTGCCGAATACGGCACCAATGAGTGAACCGCCGGAAGATCTGGTAACTGCACGGAATACAGCCTTGAATCTTCAGTTTGATGAAAGCGGAGCCTTCTACGACAACAGAGGATACCAGATTCAAAAGGCGACGCTCCGCAGTTTTCTGACCACAGCGCTGCTTCCGGTCGGAAAGACGATGTACATCTGGGGAGGAGGCTGGGAATCCGGCGCCGAAAAAAAATCGCACAAAGGCAGTATTGAGGCGACCACAATCGGGGTATCTTTGAGATGGGAGCAGTTTTTCAGAAAATCTCCCAGGTCATATAATTACAAGAATTTCCGATACTTGTCTCACCTGGGACTTGACTGCTCAGGCTATGTTGGGTGGGTGCTCTACAATACGTTCAATTCTGTCAGCGGACATGGAGACTATGTCATGCTTGCGCAGAACATGGCAAGGACATTTGCCGGCTGGGGCTGGGGAAGCTATTCGCCCGCGGGAAGCTACAGCGATTTCAGACCGGGGGACATCATGAGTCTTCAAGGAGGACATGTATATATTGTTCTGGGACAGTGCAGCGATGGAAGCGTTGTCCTTGTTCATTCGAGCCCGAAGGGAGTCATGATTACAGGAACGGCTTCAAGACGAGGGAAAAAGAACAGCCGTGCGGGGAAGCTGGCAGCCAAATATATGAAAAAATATTTTCCGCGCTGGTACAGGAAGTATCCGGACAGCAGCAGAGGAACGAGCTATCTGACCGATTATTCCAGGATGCGCTGGACGCTGGGCGGGAAGCGAAGTGTTCTGTCTGATCCGGACGGTATGGCAGGAATGAACGCAGGCCAGGTATTGAGACTTCTGCTGGGAGCAGCCTGAACAGAAGGAATCGGCTGGCGGCTGCCCGCCTGCCGGAAAAAACAGTCAGGCAGATGGTATCGTCCGGAGGAGAAAACCGAAAGCCAGCTTCTCAGACAGAGATGTCTGAGAAGCTGGCTCTATGAAAGAACGGATGCAGTTTTTTTGGTTTCAGGCTCTGAAGTCAAAGAAAACCTTTACAGGGACATCAAGCGCATCGGCGATGTCGAAGAGCTTCTCGAGAGAAATGGATGTGGGCATGTTCGGGGCTTCCAGGTTGCTGATATGCGTTCGGCTGAGACCGGAAGCTTCCGCGAGTTCCTGCTGGGTATATCCTTTTAATTTCCTGTAGTATGCGATTGTTAGTCCAAGCTGCTTGAACTGACTGAGCCTTTCATTCTTCATTTTACTCCCTCCTTCGATTGTGATCAGCGAAGATGATACTATTATAAACTGAATGGCGGAAATTTCACTACTAATTTAACCTAATTTAGCCAAAATTCTATAAAAAGTACAAAAATCATATAATTTATGACAGGAGGAACGCAATGAAAAAGGTATTGATCTTTCTGGCAGACGGTTTTGAGGAGGTCGAGGGGCTCACCCCGGTTGATCTTCTGCGCAGGGGCGGGCTGGATGTGACAACGGTTTCCATTATGGGACGCAGGGCGGTGACCGGCAGAAGCCATATTCCGGTGGAAGCGGACTGTCTTTTTGAGACATGCAGAATGGATGAAGCGGACGCACTGGTTCTTCCTGGCGGGATGCCGGGTGTCACATACCTCAGGGAACATCAGGGACTTGCAGAAGCACTGAAGGATGCAGCCGGAAAAGGAAAGCTGATCTGCGCAATCTGCGCCGGCCCGACTGTCCTCGGAGGGCTCGGACTGCTGAAGGGACAGAAGGCGACCTGTTATCCGGGATGTGAGAGCGGTCTGGACGGGGCAGAGCTTTCAACAGATGAGGTTGTGGAGTCCGGTAGCTTCATCACCAGCCGCGGCGCAGGAACAGCCATTCCATTTTCCTTGAAAATCATCGAGCGCCTGACGGACCGAGAGAATGCGGCCCGCGTCGCTCAGAGTATTGTATTTTGCGAGAGAGTGGACAGCTGAAAAAATCGGTAGTATACTTAAAGTCCGTGTGATATAATACCACAACGGCTGTTTATAAAAAAACGATTCGAATCAGAAGGAGTAAAGCTGCAATGAGCGTTACGGTAGAGAAGAAAGAGCATAATATGGCGGTTCTGACTGTCACAGCCACCGCAGAGGAGCTGACGCAGGCTCTCAACGATGCGTGGAAAAAGGACAGGAAGAGAATCAATATCCCGGGCTTCCGCAGAGGAAAGGCACCGAGAAAGATGATTGAGCAGATGTACGGAAAGGGCGTCTTCTTTGAGGATGCTGCAAACCTGGTCCTTCAGAGGACCTATGACAAGGCTGTCGAGGAGAGCGGGGAGACGGTTGTTTCCCGCCCGAAGATCGATATCACTCAGATCGAGGAAGGAAAGCCGTTCATCTATACTGCAGAGGTTGCTCTGAAGCCTGCTGTCACGCTCGGTCAGTATAAGGGCGTGGAGGTTGCAAAGACTGAGATCTCTGTCTCTGACGATGAGATCCAGAAGGAACTTGACAAGGAAAGAGAGCACAACGCCCGCATGGTCGATGTGGATGACCGTCCGGTTCAGAAGGATGACCACATCAAGCTTGATTTTGACGGAAGCATTGACGGAGTTCCGTTTGACGGCGGCAAGGCGGAAAACTATGAGCTGGTAGTCGGCTCCGGTTCCTTCATCCCGGGATTTGAGGATCAGATTGTCGGTAAGAACATCGGCGAGGAGTTCGATGTGAATGTCACCTTCCCGGAGGATTATCAGGCAGAGAACCTGAAGGGGAAGGCAGCTGTCTTCAAGTGCAAGGTAAACAGCATCCAGGTCAAGGAGCTTCCGGAACTTGATGATGACTTTGCGCAGGACGTCTCTGAGTTCGATACGCTGGAGGAGTACAAGAAGGATGTCGCTCAGAAGATCCGCGAGCGCAAGGAGAATGAGGCCAAGGCGAAGAAACAGAATGAGGCGCTTGCCGAGGCTGTGAAGAATGCGGAGATGGATATTCCGGAGGCGATGGTTGAGGAGCAGGCAACCCGGATGCTCGATGAGTTCAGCCAGCGGATCGGCCAGCAGGGGCTGAGCATCGATCAGTACATGCAGTTTACCGGCATGGACCGCAAGAAGATGATGGACCAGATGAAGCCGGAAGCGCTGAAGAGAATCCAGAACAGCCTGGTGCTGGAAGCAGTTCAGAAGGCTGAGAAGATTGAATGCAGCGACGAGCGGTTCGACGAGGAGATCGAAAAGCTTGCGAAGGCATACAATATGGAGAAGGATAAGCTGACTTCTCTGATGGGTGAGGAGTCCGTCAAGACAATGAAGGATGAGATCGCAACTCAGATGGCGGCAGAGTTCATCGCAGACAATGCGGTGGAGGTTGAAAAGCCGGCAGAGGAAGAGAAGAAGGATATTCCGCAGGAGCAGCCTGCGGATGTATAAGCCGTTCTCAGCGGAACAGGCAGGATACTGATTGTGAGAGTCCCCATATGCGGATTCGGACGGGCGAATTCGTCCGTACCGTTTCCACCGGGGACTTTTCGTTTAAGGAGGATTCGCATGAGCCTGATACCTTATGTCATAGAACAGACGTCCAGAGGGGAGAGATCGTATGATATCTTCTCCAGGCTGCTGGAGGACCGGATCATTTTCCTTGGGGAAGAAGTCACGGATTCCATTGCGGACGTGATTGTTGCGGAGCTGCTGTTTCTGGAGTCGGAGGATCCGAACAAGGACATCCATCTGTATATCAACAGTCCGGGAGGCTCTGTCACGGCAGGCATGGCGATCTATGATACCATGCAGTATGTGAAGTGTGACGTATCAACGATCTGCGTCGGACTTGCGGCAAGTATGGGTTCATTTCTGCTTGCGGGCGGAGCGAAGGGCAAGAGATTTGCGCTTCCGAATTCAGAGATTCTGATCCACCAGCCGTCCGGCGGGACGCAGGGGCAGGCATCTGACATGAAGATTGCCGCCGATGAGATCATCAAGACACGGGAGAGACTGAACCGGCTTCTTTCCCAGAATTCCGGACAGCCGCTTGAGGTGATTGAACGTGACACAGAGCGCGATCACTGGATGACGGCCGAGGAAGCGAAGACGTACGGACTGATTGACGAGGTTGTAACATCGAGGTAAGAATGGCGAATAAAGGATATGAGAAAATTCGGTGCTCCTTCTGCGGCAAGTCGGAGGATCAGGTCCGAAAGCTGATTGCAGGGCCGGGGGACGTGTACATCTGCGACGAATGCATCAACGTGTGCTCGGAGATTGTCGAGGAAGAGCTGGGTGAAGAAGAGGAGCTTCAGATGGAAAGCGATATCCATCTGATGAAACCCAGGGAGATCAAGGCGTTTCTTGATCAGTATGTCATCGGACAGGATGAGGCAAAGAAGACACTTTCGGTCGCCGTATACAATCATTACAAGCGGATTCTTTCAAATGAGCGGGCGAACGATGATGAGGTGGAGCTTCAGAAGAGCAATATCCTGATGCTGGGACCGACCGGGTCCGGAAAGACGTACCTGGCACAGACGCTCGCAAAGATGCTGAATGTTCCGTTTGCGATTGCGGACGCGACATCGCTGACGGAAGCCGGCTATGTCGGCGAGGATGTCGAGAACATTCTTCTGAAGCTGATTCAGGCTGCGGATTATGATATCGAGCGCGCCCAGAAGGGCATCATATACGTGGATGAGATTGACAAGATCTCCCGCAAGAGTGAGAATGTCTCAATCACCAGGGATGTGTCCGGCGAAGGGGTCCAGCAGGCGCTGCTGAAGATCCTGGAGGGAACTGTGGCATCGGTTCCGCCGCAGGGCGGGAGAAAGCACCCGCAGCAGGAGCTGATCCAGATTGACACGACCAACATCCTGTTTATCTGCGGAGGCGCGTTCGAAGGACTGGACAAGATCATTGAGAGCCGGATGGATACCAGAAGCATGGGATTCAAGGCGGATATCCGGACAAAGGAGGAGCGGAACATCGGCGATGTTCTGAAGCAGGTTCAGCCTGAGGATCTCATCAAGTTCGGCCTGATCCCGGAATTTATCGGCCGAGTGCCGGTTGTCGTTTCGCTTGACGAGCTGGACAGAAGCGCGATGATCCGGATCCTGACAGAACCGAAGAACGCGATTATCAAACAGTATAAGAAACTGTTTGCCCTGGACAAGGTGAAGCTTACCTTTGACGAGGAGGCAGTCGAGGAAATTGCGGATCTGACCATTAAGCGGAAGATCGGCGCCCGCGGCCTTCGGAGCGTGATCGAAAAGTCGATGAATGATGTCATGTTTGACCTGCCGAGTGAAGACCGGGCAGCAGTCTGCCATGTCACAAAAGATGTCATTGACGGAAAAGAGAAGCCGGAGATCACATTCACGGATGAACCGCTCGATGTCGTCGAGGAGCCCCAAAGCCGTAAAAAAAGAAAAAAGCTTGGAGCGACAGCCTGACTGACTCCGGGAGTATCTGTTTTTCAGAATGAAAGACAGGGAACAGGAAGATGAACGAGGCTCGTGCGCCAATACCGCATGAGCCTCATTTTTAGAATCCTCGGGTATGAGGGGAGAGCGTCAGAATGAAGATCATAGATGTGCAGCTGGACACGGTCTGCGGATATACGAGCACCCTTCCCGTTTTCGATGAGCCGGAGATTGCGTTTGCGGGGAAGTCGAATGTGGGAAAGTCCTCCCTGATCAACGCCGTCATGAAACGCAGGCGGCTTGCGAGGGTCGGTGAGACACCCGGTAAGACCCGGACAATCAATTTCTATCATGTGGTGGCGGAGGTGCCGCAGATGACGGAGCAGGGTACTGTGAATGGGCCCGCATTGCAGCAGAGCATGGAGGATGCCGCTGGAGATGCAGGAAGCCTGCAGGCGGAAGCCGTCCGGAAAAAGAAGCTGCGCTGGAAGAAGGATCCGTCCAGACAGAAAGCGTTAAGCGGGAAGAACGGGCAGTCACGGGCCAGGGGCAGTCAGAAGGAAGACACCTCTCAGACTGCAGTCCGCATCCCGACCGAGCGGAAGCCCTTTTTCCTGGTTGATCTGCCCGGTTATGGATATGCGAATGTGTCAGTATCGGAGAAGGAAAAGTGGGGAGAGATGATCGAGCGCTACCTCAACGCCTCCCCGGGGCTGAAGAAGGTCTTTCTGCTTGTCGATATCCGGCACGAGCCGAATGCGAATGACATTCAGATGTATGACTGGGTGCGGGCGAGCGGTTTTACGCCGGTCATCATCGCGACAAAAGCCGACAAGCTCGGGAAAAGCCAGCAGCTCCGTCAGATCGAGGTCATCCGAAGAACATTAAAAGCACCGGAGACAGCAGAAATCCTGCCATTCTCCGCCCCCTCCGGCCAGGGCCTCGGCGAAATCTACCGTGTGATCCAGCAGGTGATATGATATACTGAATAAGTCCCAGTCGCCGTGAACAGGCACATGACGTGCTTGCACGTCAATGTGCCTGTTCACGAGCGACGACAAAGGTATGAGCGCGGGCGCCGCGAAGCGGTGCGAAAAGCGCGAATACCTGAAAGCGGCACGGAAGCTGCGAAGCAGCGAAGAGCCGCG
>OCVV012849315.1_pt1 | contig 72921 bp, 53 predicted proteins | sample 1539721 | NCBI WGS metagenome assembly OCVV01 (sample SAMN02144230, study PRJEB22623) | gut metagenome | biome: sheep rumen | host: Ovis aries | place: New Zealand
GAGCCGCTGCGGGAACGGGACGGCAAACCGCTGACTCAGGACGGGTCAGCGGTTCTGTGCTTCAGGTCGGTTACGGCTTTCCCATCCGGCCGACCAGCACCGCGGTGGATCGGGGGGCCAGGGTGATGCCGCTCTCCTCCCAGCGTTTTTCCTCCCCGGGTTCGCAGGAGAAGCCCCATGCCTCAAAGGCCAGGTGCCAGCGATATCCCGGCGGCAGCAGGGGAAGCGTGAACCGGTGTTCCTCCCAGTGGGCATTCGCCGCCACGTAGAGAAACGCATCCTCCTCCGTACCGAAGCGGACGTGATCCTCCGCCCAGAGGCTGGCGAAGCACAGCCCCGGGCCGTTCAGATCGATATTCCAGGGCTGCGTTCCGTGGAAGGACAGCTCCGGATAGCCCGTTCCGTTATGGCCGGTGTCATGGGTGGGGCTGCGCAGCACGGGATGCGCCTTCCGGAAGGCGATCAGCCGGCGCACATAATTGAAAAGGTCCCGGTTCTTTTCCAGCAGTCCCCAGTCGAGCCAGGAGATTTCGTTATCCTGGCAGTAGGCGTTATTGTTGCCGAACTGCGTATTGGCGAACTCATCCCCGGCCAGCAGCATCGGAATGCCCCGGCTGGTCAGCAGAAGCGTCATCAGGTTTTTCATCTGGCGGTTGCGGAGAATCAGAATCTCCGGATCCTCCGTTTCCCCTTCCGCGCCGCAGTTCCATGAGTCGTTCGCACTGCAGCCGTCCCGGTTGTCCTCTCCGTTCATGGCATTGTGCTTTTCGTTATAGGAGACCAGGTCATACAGCGTAAAGCCGTCATGGCAGGTCACATAATTGATGGACGCGCCGGTTCCCCGCTGACCGTACATGTCTCCGGATCCGGCGCCACGCCCCAGCAGGACCGGCCGGAGACCGAGTGTGCATACGGATCCAGCACCACCTTCGTCCGGTCAAACCGCAGGCCCCTCGCCGGGTCCCAGGGGCCGCCGAAGCGGTATCCGTATTCGAGGGTTTCGATGTTCAGGCCGAAGACGATCATCGCATAAACATCGCCCACCCGGAATTCCTTCGGAAATGGAATCTCCAGAAACGGTTCCCGCTGGCCATGGTGAAACAGTACCAGGGTGCAGTCCGTTGCCTCCCGGGAGAACACGCTGAAATTCACGCCGTCCTCGACGACGCTGGCGCCAAAGGGAAAAATCCGGCCGATCCGGTATTGAAAACCCTTCAGCTCATGGGTGGGCGTCATATCAATCCGCTGCACCATCCGACATCATTCCCCGCTTCCGAACCTGATCACCGTGACCCGGCCGTCTCCCTTTCTTACTCAAGCACGAGAATTTCGGAAAAGCCGGTGACGTCCAGCACTTCCATGATTTCCTTGCTGACGCCCCTGACCGTCAGTCCGCCCCTGCTGCTCATTTCCTGCTCGGCCGCGAGGATGACGCGCAGGCCGGCGGAAGAAATGTACTCCAGGTTGGTCAGATCCATTGTCAGCTTGTCCACGCCCGCATAGCTGGCCTTCAGTTCCTTGTCCAGTGCGGGGGAGGTGGTGGTGTCCAGACGGCCGTCCAAAGCCACAGTGAGGTGAGTTCCGTTCAGCGTCTTCCTGATTTCCATCGTTCATTTCTCCTTTCAGTCCGGCGTGTTTCATACCGAACCATCCATATTTCTTTCGCGCATCGCGCGGCGTAAGGCTTACCCGTTCTTTTTGTAGATATTCCAGTGCGGAACCTCCTGTCCGTCCTCGAGCAGGCTGAAGAAGAACTTCTGCTTCATGGGAACGTCCAGCACGCGGACGGGCTTGACCTGGTTGGACGAGGATCCCTTGCGCAGCTTCATTTCGCGCCAGAGCATGTGCGTCTGCTGCTGCTGGATGAGCACCAGCGGCACATCCAGGTCGCCGCAGTCCACCACCGTCTGGTATTCGGGGTTGACCTCGCACAGGATCTTCTCCATGAGCCTGCCGTATTCTCCGTTCCTGTCGACCGGAATCGGGGTATCCGGCTCCACCAGCAGCACATACCGCGCCAGGTCGGACTCCATATCCACATACAGCGCATAGTCGTTGATGTCCGTGCCGACGGCCTTGCCGAAGCGCTTCATCGCTTCGTTCAGGTGCTCTTCGGTGGTCTTCTCGGCCGCCACGTTCACCAGCTGGCTCTTGCGGTAGGCAAAGGTGATCATGGGGCTCTTGTTATGGAAGCCCAGCACGCGGACCACGTCCTTGATGCGGTAGCGGTAGAAGCCGCACTGGTTGGTGATGATGATCTCGTACTCCTTGCCGACCTCCAGCTGCTCCAGCGTCAGGGTGTCATTGCAGTCCTCCGGCGCGTCCGCGGGCAGGAATTCGAAGAAGCAGCTGTCCGTCAGCGGCATGAACTGGGGATCGTTCATTTTCATGCAGGCGGCAAACATGCCCTCCGAAGCGGCAAACACGAAGTAGTCGATGGCTACGCCATCCCCGGCCAGCTTCCTGAACTTCTCGGTATAGCTGGCAAACCCGCCGGTGCCGATGGCGCACACCCAGGCCATCTTCGGCCAGAGCCGGGGCACGATGGGCGTGTCAAAGCCTTCCTCGAAGATCTTCCGCAGCTCCGCCGCGCGCTTTGGTTTGGCCTTGATATAGGGCATAATGGCGGGACGCGAGCGTTCCTCGCACACCTCCGGGTTCAGCGTACCGTGCTCGATATCATCGACGATCATCTCCCAGTGGCCCTTCACGTAGTTGATAATATCCACCACCTGGGTCATGAAGGCGCTGAGCTCAAAGACCAGGTTCGGCTCTTCCAGGGCAAACCGGGCCTTCATATAATACATGTTCATGCCGCCGATGGGAAACAGCACGGGATCCGGAGAGGTCAGGAACAGCGGGAACAGCTTGCGGAAGCGCCGGGACACGGAACCGGTCACGGAGCCGCGGGGCGTGCCGTCATCCATGACCGTCGTCTCGGTCTCCAGGGTGTTCAGGCCCTTTTCAAACGGCACGGGACGATGATAGTGCTCATGATAGTACCGGCTGGCGATCGCCTTGGTCCGGGCAAAGGAGTATTTCTCGTACACGGCCATGGACCGGTCGGTCACGGGGATCTTTTTCTGCACGCCCACGCTGCCGGAGGTCTCGGCATACTGGATCACGTTGTAGGCGGTGATCAGATTGGTCTCCTTGTTTTTGACCATGCGCTGGATATAGGGCGCGTACACGTCATAATCCGAATACGGCACCCGTTTCCGGTACTCCTCCACGGAATGGTTATCGGCAAAGCCGTACTTTTTCCCGTATTCCGTGTTGGCATTTTCCCGCAGAATCTTCATCAGCAGGGCCTCGTTGGCCTTGTCCGGTTCGCGGCTGCACCGTTCCATGTCCGCCAGCACTCTGTTGCCCTTGAGCACAAGAACGGAGTCAATCAATGCAATTGCAGGTTTCATAAGGATCATTCCATATTTTGATTATTATAAAATAAATCCGGCAAATACACAATCTCTGGTTTTTTCAGGCCAGCGCCGTGCCCGGATTACAGGGTCCTTTTCAGCATGATGATCTCTTCCGTCCGGTATGCCTCCTCAAAGCCATGCTGAACAAACAGGCCGATCCCGGGATTGTCCATGGCGATATCGTCATACAGTTCCGCAATTCCCGCCCTTCGCGCCGCTTCGCACAGCATCTGCAGGCCGGCGCTTCCATACCCATGCCTGCGGCATTTTGCCGCCACAATGATGTCCGCCAGATAAATCCGGCGGGCTTCGTCGTAATGATAGGCCGCTTCTCCCACGAAGGCTCTGCTCTGCCCGGTCGTGATATACCGGTAAAAGCGTCTGACGGGATTCGCAACCCAGACATCGTGCCAGTCCGCCCATTCTTCCCGCGGAAACGGAATTGTCCCGCCCCAGGCATGGTTATAGCGCATCGTCTCCGGGTCCGCCATCATCGCCTGGCGGAACCAGAGATCGTCCACCGCGGGTTTATAGAAGCTGGTCTCGGGCAATCTGTTTTCCATATTCTTTTTTCTCAACGTCTGTCTGCTGCAGACGGTTCACTTTCATCAAAATGCAGGAAGATCCGCCCATAAGGATAACCCAGGCAGACTTTCCGCACAAGATATTTTCTGCTTTTATTTTTTCCATTCACGCATGCCGGAAAGCATGGCAGCCGCAGAATTGCAGTTGAAAGAAAAGTAAAAAAGACCTGAAAACCAAAGAGAGGAGGCGGATTCTTATGGACAGGAAAACCAAAGAACTGACCCCGGATGAATTCTCCAACGTCGTTGGCGACGGTCCGGGAACAGAATAGATCACGAGGGAAAATGCCGAAATTTGTTACGGTGATCCCGAGATGGGGCCTCATCAGTGGGTCAGGACCGGAAAACACAAGGAGGAGTCCTTTTTTTCTGGACCAAGGGGTTTGATGAATTCCAGTGCAGCAGGTGCAGCCAGACAAAATGGGAGCACTGACACAGGAGCGAATCCTTCCGACAGGCGGGACAGAGAGTCACGCCCGTTTTCATTGAAAAACGATGGGGCCGGTCCTTTCGTTCCCTTTCGGTCATTTCACCGGAATCAGGAATTCAAGATGGACAGTGGCTCTGTCTCCATGGTATAATAAAATGGTTATTACGATGAACACAGGAAATGAAATGGTTTCCTGATGGAAATAAGCAGGCAGAAAAATGATCGGAAGCAATGATAGAAGGCAGGCGTGATGCAGCAAAGCTGGATATCGCGGTGATGATTTTCTGATTGTCGTTTGTACGCAGATTGCTCATGAACCGGATTCCCGGCGGGGGTTCAATAAAGGAGGGTTATCCCGGTGAAGAAGACTGTTTCGGTGATTCTCGCAGTTCTGATGGTTCTTTTCGTTTCCCTTCCCGCGTGCGTGGCGGAGGAGGCCGCTCCTGTACAGAAGTATGGCAACATCGGCCGGCTGTCCAAGCTGAATATCACCGAAGACCAGCTGAATGATGTGCTCAAGGATATCATGGTAAACAGTATCTGCAACAGATACGTGTTCTATGATACGCTGACTGATATGATGATGGCGCTGGGGCGGGGCGATATCGTCGTGCTCGAAACCGACCAGAATACGGTAAGGTATATCGCGTCCCGAAACGATTCCATTGTCGGCCGCCCGCCTTACATGAATCCCAATATGCTGACCTTCTGTATGCTTCTTCGTTCGGAGGACGCCGAACTGCGCGATCAGATTTCCGCATGCCTTGCCGAAATGACAGATGACGGCAGCATCGAGGCGCTCCGCCAGACCTACATTGAGAACGTTATCGCGGGAGAAGAACCCGGCTCCATCGAATCCCAGACTTTCCCGGGAGCCAGGACGATCCGGATCGCCGTGACGGGAGACCGTCCTCCCATGGACTATGTTTCCGCCGGCGGCCAGCCCCTGGGCTTTAACACCGCCCTGATTCAGGAAATCGCCCGGCGCCTGAGCCTGAACTTCGAACTGATCAATGTGACCTGCCAGGCCCGCAGCATCGCGCTGGCCAACGACATCTGCGACATCGTGTTCTGGATGGAAGTCGGTGATTTTGAGAACTGGGAAGGCGCGAACTTCGAGGATCAGCCTGAAAACACAGTTGTCACAGCACCCTACCTGTCTGTCCCCCTCTGGTGGGCTGTCCTCAGGGACTCTCCTGTGGTCAATGTGTACCGGGAAGACTCTCAGGCGGAGTGAGGAGTGGAAACGATGGGGACGGTCCTTTCTGTTCCCTTTCGGTCATTTCACCGGAAAAGATTCATGCTCAGCCTGATCGGACAGAGGGCTTCCGGGAAAAGTATGAGTGCTGCATCCCTGCCAAACAGTTTTCCCCGCCATCCTGACCGAAGAAACGATCTGATCCCGGAGATGCGTGTGGCGATATCGCCATCCGGCTCCGGGATTACTGATTTTTCATGACCACAATCTGATCTGACAAAAAATGCAAACTGCTTTGGCCTGTTTCCGCAGCGGTGTCGTCTAATCAGTGTTGAAAGGAGGGAGCTCTTGATGCAGGATCCGCGCCAGGCCTGGCTGAACGATGCGATTGCGCGCTGGGAGAAGCCACTGCTTCGTTTGTGCTATGCCTATCTCTGTGATACCGCGATGGCGGAGGACGCCGTGCAGGAAACATTTCTGAAAGCCTGGAGGAATTACGGACGTTTTCGCGGAGAAGCGGCGGAAAAGACATGGCTGACGCGCATCGCAATCAACACATGCAAGGACCTGCTCAAAAGCGCCTGGGAGCGGAATACGGACCGGTCCGTCGCCCCCGAATCCCTGCCGGAAGGCTCGGCTTCCTTTGATGCGCAGGATGACACCGTTACGCGTGCGGTGCTGTCGCTGCCCAGACAGCTGAAGGAAGTGACGCTGCTGCACTGGTATCAGGGCATGACGCTGCAGGAGATGACCCGCGTGCTGAAGCTCCCCCGATCAACGGTCAATTATCGGCTGAAGAAAGCGAAAGCGATACTGAGAAAGGAACTGGAGGACTGGTATTTTGAAAACGAATAACGAAAAAACGATTCGTTCCGCGATGGACCGCCGCCTCTCCTTCCTGGATGATCTGCCGTCCTGCCGCGCAGCCGTGCAGAGCCGTATCGCTCAGGAGGAGGCACCTGTGATGAAAAAGAAACTCTCTTTCGGTTTTGTGTTTGCAATCGTTCTGATGCTGGCCACTGCCGCCGCCCTGGCAGTCGGCCTGCTGCTGTCCCCCCGGGCGGAAGCCGTCCAGGCGGCGGACCGGGCGCTGGCGGAAAAATACCATGTCACGGCGGAGATGCAGACCTTCTTTGCCCGGGCACAGGAAGAAACGGATGACGGCGCCGTGCGGGTGACATATACCGGCGCCGGAAGCCTGGAGCGGGTGCTGGGCACCTATACGGCGATCGTGAAGGACGGGAAGGCGGAAATCAGCTGGAGCCATGACGGAACGGATACATCCGGCGGCTATGAAGCGCAGGCCTGGGGCGCGGAACAGTTGAAGGCCATGGTTGCAGACAGCCGGGACCCCGGGCGTAAGCAGGCGTACATGGACCGGGCGGATCAGCTGGCGGCGGCAGTGCCGGCGTCCGAAGAAGATCCGGAGATCACCGATGAGCAGATCGAAGCGTATTACCGGCAGCGGGAGGCGGACAAGGACAGCGCGATGAATGCCCGCAGGCTTTCCGAGGACGAAATGATTGCGACCGGCCGGGCATTCATCGTCAGCAACTGGCACCTGAACGCAGAACAGACGGACCGGCTGGAGCTGTATACCAATTCCCTGCCCCAATACCCGGAGCTGATCGGGATCAGCCCGGACGAAGCGGAGGGCAGCAGCAACGAATGGTATGAAACGGTGAACGGAAAGCCCTGCTTCAAGGTGGAATACCTGCTGTACCAGCCCCTGACCGCTGCGCAGGAAGCCAGCGGCGAAGAAAGGGATTACCAGGAAGGCGACGGATACTACATCGTCTATGTGAATGTGGAAACCGGTGAGATCGAGGAATTCGAATACAATTCCGCCCTCGGCGGCATCGGCTGAGCATCCGGCTGACAGCCCATGACTCCGCCTGTCCGGGAGTCATGCGAAGAAAAAAGAGCCATTCCGCCGCCAGAACGGAATGGCTCCTTTCACGCAGCGGGGACGGTCCCTCGGCCGTCCCCCGTTTGATGGAATCGCTGATCATCCGGGAACAGATCCGGCGGGTCAGTCGGAACCGGCCCCATCCCGCAATCCGGCAACCGTTTCGCCTTCCAGCAGCTCCACCGGATAGATGGTGGGCTTCCGGTAGGCTGTATCCGGATGTTCAATCAGATCAATCAGTCGTTCCGCGGCCACCCTTCCCATTTTGTCGCAGTTCTGACGGATTGTCGTCAGCCGCGGCACCAGTGCCTGGGTCAGGGGGATTCCGTCGTAGCCCGCGAAGGAAATATCCTGCGGAATCCGGAAGCCGCAGTCCCACGCCGCTTCCTGCGCCCCGATATAGGACATGTCATCCGGCAGCAGGATAAAGGTCGGCGGTTCCGGCAGGCGCAGCAGCTCTGCGACCCGGTTTCGGGTGCCTCCGATATCGTGATATTTTCCCTCCCGGATGTATTCCTCCGGCACCGGCAGGTGATGAAACTCCATGGTGTTCCTGAACTGGCTGATCCGGGTGCGCGTCACCAGGGAATTGTTATGCCCGTGGACAAAGGCGATCCTCCGGTGCCCCCTGGAGATCGCGTATTCCACCAGTCGGCGGATACCGGTTTCGTTATCCGAAAGCACCGCGGGTGTTCCCTTGAAGAGATGATCCACCGTCACGCACGGCAGCCCGCTGGCCATCAGTTCACTAATCCGCGGGTGGCCGAAGTCCGTGCATACCAGGCAGATGCCGTCTGTTCCGCTTCGCCGGGCATGTTCCGCCAGGGATTCCTCTTTTCCCTCCAGGGGGTGGTGAATCAGGGTGACATCATAGTTCCTGGCTTTCGCCTCTTTGATGAAAGCGTTGAGAATCAGGACAAAGAACGGATGCTCCAGTCCCCGGTCGCTGTCTTCCTGATACAGAATTCCAAGGTTCCGCCGGAGCATTTCTCCCCCGCCGGGCTGCGCATTTCTGTCAGTCATGCGTTTCACGTCCTTTCCCGATCAGTTCAGCCAGTACGCTGTACAGCCTGTCCGGTTCAACAGGCTTGGCCAGGTGCGCGTTCATCCCTGCATTCAGGGAGCTTTCCACATCTTCATCAAACACATTCGCGGTCATCGCGATAATGGGAATCGTCCGGGCGTCCTCCCTGTCCAGCTTCCGGATTGCGCCGGTCGCGGTCAGTCCGTCCATCACCGGCATCCGGACATCCATCAGGATGGCATCGTAATATCCCTTTTCTTTTTCAGAGAACATCCGGACTGCCACTTCCCCGTTCTCCGCGTGCTCGGCTTCGATTCCCTCCAATTCCAGCAGGTCCGCCAGGATTTCGGCATTCTGCTCCACATCCTCGGCCATCAGGACCCTGCAGCCGGCCAGGAGGTTTTCCGCCGCTGCCCGCGCTTCCGGCGCGGCGACGGGGAGTACCCTGTCCGACCTTCCCAGCGGAACGGTGACCGTGAACACGGAGCCGACACCCTTTTCGCTTTCCACCCGGATCGTGCCGTTCATCATATTCACCAGGTTCTGGGTAATGGCCATGCCCAGCCCGCTGCCGCCGTAGCGGTTCACCGCACCGGCATTTTCCTGGGAAAAGGCTTCAAACAGCTTCGGAATGAACTCCGGATCCATTCCGATGCCGGTATCCTGCACCCGGAAGACCATCATGCAGACTCCGCCTTCTTCCTCAGCCGCCTCCACCGACAGGGTCACCCGGCCGGGCACCTCCGTAAACTTGACCGCATTCCCGAGGATGTTGATCAGCACCTGCTTGAGCTTCATATCGTCCCCGATATAGAAATCCCGCAAAGGCCCTGTCACGCTGCACTCGTACTGCAGGCCCTTGTCGGTGCACTGGCCGCTGATGATGATATTGATCTGTTCGAGGAATTCGCGGAAGGAGAATTCCTCCTTCTTCAGCACCATCCGGCCGGATTCGATCCGGCTCATATCAAGGATATCATTGATCAGGCCGAGCAGGTGCCTCGCGCTCGAGCCGATTTTTTCGAGCTGGTCCCGGGTCTGGGGCTGGAGATCCGGATTCCGGAGCGCGATATTGTCCAGCCCGATGATCGCGTTCATCGGGGTTCGGATTTCATGGCTCATATTGGACAGAAAACTGGTTTTGGCCCTGCTGGCATCCTCCGCCAGCGCCTTTTCAATCTCCGTTTTCCTTTCCCGCTTCTGGACATGGGAATAGATGTCAAACAGGATCGCCAGGGCGACGATGATCAGCAGCACCTGGACGGTCATGCTGACGCTGAGCGTGGAATCAATCCCGGTCAGCGCGCTCCGCACTTGATCCTGCGGGGAACCTGTATCCCCGGAACCGGCGTCCTCCCCCACGGCTTTCATCTCCTGCCGGATCGCCGCTTCGGATTTTTCGATGGCGGCATCGGTGGTCTGGCGCATCCAGACAGAGGACGTGAAAATAATCAGTCCCAGCAGCACGATCCAGGCCACGGTGGACCGCCCCAGGCGGCTGGCGGAATCCTTTTTCAGGATCAAACGGAAGGCGACGAAGCCGAGGATTCCCCAGGCCGCCAGGATCAGGTAGGACTCCGTGGCGAGGGTTTTCACGGCAACGATATTCGGAACCAGGAATTCCAGCGCGAACAGCAGGGAGACCACCATTCCCAGCGCTCCCGTTGCCCTGAACAGCCGGTTTTTCTGCTTTCGGGCTTCCTTCCACGCTGAAGCGGAAGCAAAAGCATAGGCAATCGTTGCGCCGACCGTCGTCACATCCACAATCCAGCTGATGGCAGTGCGGCCGAAAAAGGGCAGCAGGACCGAAACCAGCAGGATGCAGAGGATCGCCCTGCGCGGCGCCTGACGACTGTCCGTTTCCGCCATTTTTTTCGGAAGGAGCCCGTCCTCCGCCATGGAAACCAGCAGCCGGCTCAGCGCGATAAAGTGACCGATCAGGCCGGTGAAGATTCCGCACAGCGCCGCCACGCCCAGGACGGCACTTCCCGCCGGCCCGATCGCACTGAACGCCCCGAAAAAGGCCGGCTGGGAGGCCAAACCCTCCTGATTTGCCAGGTTTTCCGTATAATCCACCCAGGTCCGGCAGCCCTCCGGCAAAGCCGTAACCGAAAGCAGGTTCAGCAGGATATAGGCCGCGCCAGCGGCAAGGAGCGCGCCGGCCATGATGCGGAAGCCGTGCCGAAGGCCGAACTTTGCCTCCCCGGCGGAATGGCAGATGGACTCAAAGCCCACATAAGCCCAGGGAGCCAGGGCGAACACGGTGAACGTTCCGCCCAGCGCGCCATGCTTTTCCGAGAAGGCGGGCCTGAAGGGTTCCGCCACCCCCGGGCGGAAAGCGGCGGGCATGAAGCAGATGACGATGCCCGCAAACAGCAGCACGGCCATCAGGATCTGCGCCCTTTCCGCCGCCCTTCGCCGCAGGCAGACCAGCGCGGCCAGGACCAGCGAACCGACGGACAGCATCAGCTCGCCCATATACACATGATACCCGGCGATTTCATAATGGAAGCCGAACTGGAAAGCGTTTCCCAGCAGTGTCCGGGCAATCAGCGGAAGGGCGGTGGCATTCGCCCAGATGATGGCGACATAAGTCAGGATCAGGAACCACGCGCTCAGGAAACCGTGATCGTATCCGAAGCTCTTCTTCGTGTAGGTATAGGTTCCGCCCGCATCCGGAAAATGGATCATCAGATAGTGATAATTCGCCGCAATGACCAGCATCACGACAGCGCCGAGTCCCAGACCGACCGCCGAACCCACCGGACCCGCCAGCGGCAGGAAGGTGTTTCCCGGCATGACAAAGGAGCCCCATCCCACGCTGCAGCCGAAGGCCAGCGCCCATGCGCCGGCAATGGTCAGGTATGGAGCGGCTTTGCCCGACCCGGGCTTCTTCTCCTGACTGTTCATATTTCCGTACCCTCTTTCAGCTGATTCTCCGCTTACGGGGTTTCGGCTTCATATTTTCGGATCGCTTCCGTTGTTTTTTGATACAGCACGGCAATCTCCGCCAGGCAGGCCGCCACTTCGGCATCCGTCTTTTTCCGGACGCTGCCCGGGCGGAATTCCTCGGTGATTTCCGAAGCGGCTGCGGCCAGCCGGGTCAGGCCGAGGTTTCCGCAGTTGCCTTTGACCGCGTGCGCCGTATCAAAAAGCTTTTCCGGGTCCATGGCCTCCCCGGCGGCCAGCAGGGAATCGATCAGCCCGTTCGGAATCAGTTTGCGGATGTGCTTGTCCACCAGCTTTTCCACCCGGAGTATCCGGAGGGCCTGTTCATAGTTTTCACCCATACTGCTGTACAGCTCCTGCAGTGTCATTCTGTCTTCATCCTTTCAATTCCAGCTTCTTTCTGAATCAGCTGTTCAAACTCATGCGGAGGAACCGGCTTTGAAAAATAGTATCCCTGGACGAGGTCGCATCCGCTGTCCTGCAGGATTTTCAGCTGATCCACGGTTTCAACGCCCTCTGCCACCACCTTGACCCGGAGATACCGGGCAATGTCGAGCATCAGCGACACCAGCCGCCGGTCCGTCTCACTGACCGCGATGTTGCGGATAAATTTCATGTCCAGCTTCAGCACATCGATGGGCATATCGGAAAGCATGTTCAGGGAGGAGTATCCGGATCCGAAGTCATCCATCTCTATTTCAAACCCCGTCTCCCGGAGCCTCCGGATGACATCCAGCACGATCTTCGCGTTGTCGGTACAGGCGGACTCCGTCACCTCCAGCTTGATATCACGGTATGCCAGCCCGTTATCCCGGACCAGCCGGACAAGCCGGTCCACCAGGTGCGGATCGAACACGTCGTTGCGGGACAGATTGACGGAGACCGGCACGGAAAACCCGAATTGATCGCGCCAGGCGGCCACCTGACGGGCGGCCTCGGTCCATACGAAGTTGTCAATCAGTCCGATCAGTCCGTTTCCCTCAAAAAGCGGCACAAAGACGCCGGGAGAAATCAGGCCCTGCTCGGGATGCTTCCACCGGACCAGCGCCTCCGCGCTGGACAGCCGCGGGGGCGTGCACCGGATATCGTACTTCGGCTGGTAGAAGACCATAAACTGCTTTTCATCCAGGGCCCTGTTCAGGTCGTTGAGCAGGCGCTGGTTCAGCAGCTCCCGGCGCAGCATCTCCCCGTCGAAGATTCTGAGGGGCTGCTGGTAGTTTCCCCGGACCATGCTGTTCGCCGACCTGGCCCGGTCCGCCATTGTCACCGGGTCGGTATTTTCCGTCCAGGGACACACGCCCATCCGCAGATGGATATTGACGTCCGGGAAAAGCGTGTCCAGCTTCTGCTGGAAGCGCTTCAGCATCGCGCGATAATCCTCCTGCTTCCTGCAGAAGATGCCGAACCGGTCCGCATCGATCCGACCCGCAATGCTTTCCGTATCCGAAAGGAAGGACAGGATTTCGGCCCCGATGGTCTTCAGCACCTTGTCTCCGAACTCGCGGCCGTGCAGCGCGTTGATCGAGTGGAACTGTTCGATATTCAGTGCCACGGCATCCAGCCTGACCTCCGGATGATACCGGAAGAGGCGGTTGACATATTCGACAAAGAAATTCCGGCTGTACAGGCCTGTAAGCTCGTCCCGCTCCGCGGCGGAGATCAGCTTCCGTCCCTCACTCATTTCAATGATCCGTCCCACCCGGGCCAGGATCACCTCAATCTCATCAAAGGGCTTGGTAATAAAGTCCGCGGCGCCGGCCTGAAGTGCCCGCAGCTCCGCCTCCCGCTCCGCGGTCAGCACGATGACGGGGATCTTCCGCAGCTCCTCGTCCTCCCGGACCCGCTGCAGCACCTCGAAGCCGTTCATCACGGGCATCATCAGGTCCAGCATGATCACGGAAAGATCTTCCCTGTGCGCTTTCATCATTTCCAGCGCTTCCTGCCCGTTCTCCGCAAACAGGATTTCATACCGATCCTCCAGGATCGCCTCCAGCGCGTCCCGGTTGATTTCCTGGTCATCCACCACGAGCACCGTCTTCGCTCGCTCAATCTGTCCGGACCGGATCATGCCCGCTCCACCCCCTCTTCCCGGCTGCCCTGCGCCGTCGGGCGGATATGCTCCTTCAGCGTATTGTAAAGCAGTTCCGCATCCGCGGGTTTGGCCAGATGAGCGTTCATGCCGGCGCTGAGCGATGCCCTGACGTCGGACTCGAAGGAATTGGCGGTCAGCGCGATGATCGGCACAGTCCGGGCATCCTTCCTTTCCAGCGCCCGGATCCGCCGTGTGGCCTCAAGCCCGTCCATCACCGGCATTCGCAGATCCATCAGGATGGCATCATAATAGTTTTCAGCGGCCTTTTCCATCATTTCCACCGCAACCTGCCCGTTTTCGGCCCGTTCGGTCTCCACTCCCTCCAGCTCCAGCAGGTCTGCCACGATCTCCGCGTTCTCCGGAAGGTCTTCCACAATCAGGACACGCTTTCCTTCCAGTGTGGCCGTTTCCGTTTCCTCCCGGTGGGACTGGCTGGTTTCACGGACGCACCGCATGGGGATTTCCAGGGTGAAGACGGTCCCGACATTTTTCTGGCTCTGGACCCGGATGGTTCCGCCCATCAGCTCAACCATCTTCCGGGTGACGGCCAGGCTCAGGCCGCTTCCCCCGAAGCGGGTGGTGGATCCGTTTTCCTCCTGGGAAAACGCTTCAAAGACCCGGGGCAGGAATTCCGGATCCATACCGATGCCCGTATCCGAAACGGTAAACCGGCAGTTCCGGATTCCTTCGGCGCCGGATTCCACCTCCGCCGCGAAGCGTACCGTTCCCGGAGAATCCGTATACTTCACCGCGTTGCTCAGGACGCTCAGGAGCGATTCCTTCAGCTGCGTTACATCGCCGAAAAACAGATAATCCTTCGTCTTCGGAAGCACCGGCTCATAGTGCAACCCTTTTGCGGTGCACAGCGTCGCGATAATCGCATCGACCTGGTCCAGTGCGTCATTGAGCGAAAACTCCTCGTTTTTCAACGCGGCCTGGCCATTCTCCAGCTCGTTCATCTCCAGCATGTTCCGGATCAGCCCCAGGAGGTGCCTGGCGCTCAGGTCGATTTTTTTCAGCTGATCCCTGGTTTCCGGGAGAAGATCCGGGTTTTTGAGGGCCAGGGCATCCAGGCCGAGGATCACGTTCATCGGCGTTTTCAGTTCATGGCTCATGGTTGCCAGGAACCGAGTCTTCATCCGGCTGCTTTCCTCTTTGGCGGACAGCTCCGCCTCCATCTTCTCTCCCTCAATAATCCGCTGGGTAATCCTGTTCAGCAGCTGGTAGATGATGAAGACGAAAACGCTGCCTCCGAACAGGATGCCCGCGACGATCAGGTCCGGCTTCCCGATGATGCCGACAAGCAGATAGCCTGCCAGGAACAGAATCAGCAGAACGATCGGCACCTGCAGCAGCCAGCCATCGCGCTTCCAGATTTTCTGCCCCTGCAAAAAGCGGGAATAGCGGATAAAGCAGATGATATTCCATACCATCAGCGCAGCTCCGCAGTATACCATGCCATCAATCAGCCATTCTTCCATTTTTCAGTTCCTCCGACCGAAAGACCATCCGAATGATTCCGGTCTGTACTTTACCGCAGCTATTGAATTTCCCAGCTTCCCTCATTTTACCATAATTTCAGATTCTTTCAATCCTTTGTTCTTCCGGTCTGCCGCCCGCGGCGCTTCAGCGGGGAACCGTCCCCATGGCGCACATGAAAAAGAGCCATTTCGTCATCAGAACGGAATGGCTCTTTTCAAAGGGAGGGCGGTCCTTTGGAGGACCGTCCCCGTGTGTTCATATGCCTGTGTCAGGCCGTTACTCCGCCGGCCTGTCCTTGACGGAGAAGTAAACCGTATAGGCCTCATCGGTCACTTCGTACAGCGGGATCAGGCGGAAGTTTTCCCTCTGGTTCCGGGTCCGCCACGTGTTCTGCTGCCAGACGAAGAAGTCATAGGTATGCGTCATCTCGGGAAGCAGGAAGGAATCCGGCCGGGAAAGGTCGCCCTCGACGGTCAGATCATGATCCGACAGCGCGGCCAGCACGATCGGCCCGTCCACCAGCGCCGCCATGTCTGGCGCGCCCTCCAGCATCTCCGCGCGGACAGCACTCGGGAAGAACACATCCACCGTGCTGTCCTCCCAGGCGCGGTTCAGGCGGATATAGCCGTCCGTGATGTCCGGATTATCGATCCGGGCTCCGTCCACGGTGATCTCTGGCGTCCCAGCGCACCAGGCGGGCAGGCGCAGCTTCAGCGTCCAGGGCGCCTTTGCTTCCGACCGGACGGTGAAGCGCAGGCTCCAGCGGGAGACCCGGCCGCCGCCATGCTCGTCGAACATCACCTGATTGTTGTAGTTCTTCATGTGCACGGACTGGGCGATCTGAACCTTTCCGCCCGCCAGCGCGATCTCCGCCTCCGACGGAATATACTGGCTGACGGTGATCCCGTCCGCTTCCGTATACCAGATCAGCTCCGGATAGATCGTCTGCGCCTGGACCATGGTGCCGTAGCAGCACCAGAAGTCATGCGTCCGGCTGCCCCAGGTTTTCCGGCTGCCCGCCGCCATGGGGAGATAATACGTCGTCATGCCGGTGTTCCGGTTCTGCTGGGCCAGGAAGCCGTTGTAGATCGCGCGCTCGATATAATCCGCGTAGCGCGTGTCCCCCGTCCAGCGGAAGAGATACTCCGCGGCGCGGACCATGTTGTAGACCGTGCAGAATTCCTGATCCGTGCCGGTCATATACTGCCCGTGCACATGCGGCGGAATCCAGAATTCCCCGGAGTTCGACCCGGTGGTGGCAAACATGCCGCGCTCCGTGACCGCCGTCTTCCAGAAGGCTTCCATCCGCTTTTTCCACTTTTCGTCCCCGGTCACCTCATAGAGCCGGCCGGCACCGTGGGAAACGGGAATCGACGCGTTCGCATGATCGTCGGACAGGGCGTCTCCGCCGGCGTCCAGCCGGTCAAAGAGGGCGTTGCCCTCATAGGCGTTCATCAGGAAGCGGTACTTTTCCTTGCCGGTCAGCGCCAGCAGATCGGCCCAGACCTCCAGCATGCCCGCCTGTTCACCGCTGAACACAGCTTCCGGAGAGGTTTCCTCCATCTCCTTCACCCACCGTACATACCAGTCCGCCAGATGGTCCAGAATGTCGATGGCCACCGGGTTACCGAGGTAAACATAGACGTCCTTGAGGCCCAGGATGGTCTTGTGCATCGTGTACTGCGGGGACCAGATATAGCTGCCGGGCTTCATCAGATAGAAATACTTTTCCGGAATGGAGCCGACCCATTCCCCGCCGTTGAGCTGCTGGCAGCGGGCCAGCTCATCGACAATCCGGTCCAGCTTCGCGCGCAGCTCCGGCTTTTCGCCCGAGGCGCACAGCCGGGCCGCTGCGGAAAGCCAGTGGCCCAGAAAATGGCCCCGGAGCTGGCAGCTCGGCGCTTCCCAGCCCCAGTGGAGCTTGGCTTTGGAGGGATCCGGCATCACCTGCTGCCCGGGCAGGATGATCCCCGCCTCCAGATAGAAATTCTGCAAAAGGCACGTGGAGTCCAGCTCCATGAGATAGGCTTCGTTCAGATCCATCCGGCGGCGGAAGAGGCTCGGCGCCACCTTGACATTCTGGAGCGGTACGCGGTCAGGCATGGGATCATCTCTCCTTTTCGGGGAATTGATTGGGGATCAGCGGTCACAGTCCGAGGGTCTTCCGGTATCCGTCCAGTTCCTTTTCATTGCCGTAGACGAAGTGGTCCGGAATGATCTCGCACCAGACCGGCGGATCATTCTCGTAATGATGGATGGAAGGATCGTACACCAACAGCTTCTTGTTCCGCTCCACATAGGGATTGGGATTCGGCACGGCGGACAGCAGCGCCTGGGTATAGGGATGCAGCGGGTGCGCAAAGAGCTCCTCCGCCTCCGCCAGCTCGACGATCCGGCCCTTGTGGATCACGGCGATCCGGTCGGAAATAAACCGGACGACGCTCAGATCGTGCGCAATGAACAGGTAGGTCAGGCCGCGACTCTTCTTCAGATCGTTCAGCAGATTCAGCACCTGGGCGCGGATCGAAACGTCCAGCGCGGAAATCGGCTCGTCCGCCACGATGAACTGCGGCTCCATGATCAGGCTGCGGGCAATGCCGATGCGCTGCCGCTGGCCTCCGGAAAACTCGTGGGGGAAGCGGCTGGAGAACTCCGGCAGCAGGCCCACCTCGTTCAGGGCCTTCTGCACCTTATCCTGCCGGTCGTGCTCGTCCTTGTACAGATGATAGTTGATCAGGCCCTCGGAGACGATATAGTCCACCTTGGCCCGCTCGTTCAGCGACGCCATGGGATCCTGGAAGATCATCTGCATGGAGCGGATGACCTTCTCGTCCATCTCCCGGCTGATCTTTCCGCTGATCTTCTCGCCCCGGAAGAGCACCTCGCCCTGGGTCACGGGATTGATGCGGACGATCGCCCGGCCGATGGTCGTCTTGCCACTGCCGGACTCGCCGACCAGGGAGAACGTCTCTCCCTTGTAGATCTCAAAGTTGACATGATCCACGGCCACGAACTTCCGGCGTCCGGAACCGAAGACCACCTGCAGGTCCCGGACCTCCACCAGGGTTTCCCGGTTCGGGTCCAGATGCGGATGATGCGCGTTCGGATCGGTGCCGGCGTTTACGCCCGTTTCGGACAGCCGCTGAATGGACCGGGGCTGCTCCACCTTCGGCGCCCGGGGATCCTGCAGCCAGGATTTGACCATATGCGTCGCCGTCACCTCATACATGGGCGGCTCTTCGAGAAAGTCGATGTTCAGCGCTTTCCGGTTCCGCGGGGCGAAGGCGTCTCCCTCAATCCTGTTGAACAGGTTGGGCGGCGTGCCGTCGATGGCGGGCAGCTTTTCGCCCTTGACGCCCAGCTGGGGCAGCGCGGACAGCAGTGCCCAGGTATAGGGATGCAGCGGCGAGAAAAAGACATCGTTGGCCATGCCGATCTCAATGATCTGGCCGCCGTACATCACCGCCACCCGGTCCGCCACGTTGGCAACAACGCCCAGATCGTGGGTGATGTAGATGATGGTCATGTTCTGTTCCTTCTGCAGGCGGCGGATCAGGTCCAGAATCTGGGCCTGAATCGTCACGTCCAGCGCGGTGGTCGGCTCGTCGCAGATCAGGATCTGCGGCCGGCAGGCCACGGCGATGGCGATGACGACGCGCTGGCGCATGCCGCCGGAGAATTCATGCGGATACTGGCGGTAGCGCCGCTTCGGATCCGCGATGCCGACGGCCTCCAGAATGCGGTAAGTCTCCTCCCGGGCCGCCCGGCCCTTCAGCCCCTGATGCAGCTCCACGCTCTCCTGGATCTGGTATCCGATGGTCTTGAGCGGGTTCAGGCTGGTCATCGGGTCCTGGGTCACCATCGCGATCTTCTTGCCGCGGATCTTCAGCCAGTCCTTCTCGGTATACCGGGTCAGGTCCTCGCCGTCATACATGATGGATCCGTGCGTGATCGATCCGTTCTTGTCCAGCATGCCGACGAAGCACTTGGTGAACACGCTCTTGCCGGAGCCGGACTCGCCGACGATGGCCAGGGTTTCCCCCTCGTACAGGTCCAGCGAGGTGCGGCGGATCGCCGTCAGCTTGTTGCCCCGCAGGGAGAAGGTCACCTCCACGTCCCGGGCGGACAGGAGCGGCTGCTGGGAAAGGATTTTGCGGGCCTTCGCCTCAAAATCCACGTTCTTTTTCATTTCCTCAATCTGCGCCAGCATACCGGCGCTGATTTTTTCACTCGTTCTTTCGCTCATCTGTCAAACCGCCTCCCTTACACATGGTTCCGGGGATCGCACGCGTCGGAGAACGCGTTGCCCACCAGGTAGAAGGTAATCGTAATGATGGATACGATAATCGCCGGGAACCAGAGCGTATAGGATGCATTGGGGAACACGGCGCGGGCGGCGGACAGCAGCATGCCCAGGGACGGCTTGGTAATGTCCATCAGGCCCAGGTAGGTCAGGGTGGTTTCATACGCGATGGTGCCCGGGATCGCCAGGGCCATGCGCAGGATGATCACGCTGACCAGATAGGGAAATATATTCCGGAACAGGATCCGGCCCAGCCCGGTGCCCAGGCAGCGGGAGGCCAGGTTGTATTCCCGGTCCCGGTACATGAAGACCAGGTTCCGCACGTTCCGGGCGGTGGCCAGCCAGCCGAAGCCCACCATGGCGATGCCCATGGTCAGCATCGATTTGCCGATCATCAGGGCGATCAGCGTCATGTAGATGATCGTCGGAATATTGTCGATCAGGTTGTACAGCTCCGTGAAGAACCGGTCCAGCTTCCGGACATAGCCCCAGACGAGGCCGATGATCACGCCCAGGGTGATCTGGCCCAGGGAAACCAGCACCGCCAGCAGAATGGAGGCCCGGGTGGCATACCACACCTGCGCCCAGTAGTCCTGCCCGATGGCGTTGGTGCCGAACCAGAATTCCGCGTTCGGCGCGATGTAGGAGCGGTTCAGGGGATCCGGCGCCATGTTGATGTCATACTTTCCGATGGCACTTGCCACGAAGGTAAAGATGAACAGCAGAATGAACACGACGGACATGAACACCGCCGATTTCTTCTTCAGAAAGTTCGCCCAGACGCTCTTCCAGTAGGAATAGTTCGAATACCCGATGCGCTCGGCTTCGCGGGGCTTGTACTCCGCGAACTCGAACAGCTGCTTTTCGGGCATCACGTTCCGGGACTTGGGATACTCCCGCCCGAGGGGGCGCGGCCGGTCCGGCTCCGTGTCCACGGTTTCATAGTTGACATGCAGGTCAACGTTCGGCGCCTCCAGCTCCTGAATGGTCTTCTGCACCTTTTTCGCACTCATCAGCGTACATGCTCCTTTCCGGTCAGCTTGATCCGCGGATCGATCAGCGTCATCAGCAGGTCGCCCAGGAACACGCCGAGGATGCCCATCGTCGCATACAGCAGTACGATGCCCTGCACCAGGTTCAGGTCATACCGGCTGATGGCCTTGGTCAGCTCCGGACCCATGCCGGGCACCGCGAAGAAGGTTTCCACCAGCAGGCTGCCGCCCACCGTCAGCAGGATGGAATAGGGCAGATACTGGGCCAGCGGTACGAAGGCGTTCTTCAGCACATGGCGGAACATCACCTTCCGGTCCGACAGTCCCTTCAGCTTGGCCAGGCGGATGTAATCCTTGTTCAGCTCGTCCACCATGTACCGTCTCGTCCACAGCATGTAGCCCGCGATGGAGCCGATGCTCAGGCAGATGATGGGCAGCACCTTCGTCAGGCCGGGGTTCGGCGCCGTGGCGTCATAGCGCATGGGCAGGCCGAAGATCGACGCGCCGGCAATCATGATGATCGTGTAGATCACCAGGTGCGGCACCGCGTTGACCAGCACCGTGTATCCGGTGCCGATATGGTCCAGGAGGCGGTCCTTGCAGCGGGCCTGCGCCACGCCCAGGACCACGCCGACCACGAGAGAGATGGCCAGGGAGATGAGGCCGATTTCCATCGATACCGTCATCTTCTTCTGGATCACGTCCGTCACATACTGATTCTTCTCCAGGCGGATGCTCTTGCCCAGATTGAACACCGGCCGGGCGAAGTAGCCCTCCTTCAGCTCGCCGAAGGGCTCCTGTCCGTTCAGCCTGGCGGACAGATACGAAACCAGGGAGATCGGATCTTCGCTCTTGACTTCCTTCCCCTTGTTGTTAAAGACGCGGAACTGGATCAGATCCCCGAAGAAATCCCCCAGCTGGGAAAGAATGGAGCGGTTCACATAGCCGGCGCCCTTCGCGTCCTGCGGATTCTGAACGCACTTCGCGCAGGCCGCCTCCCCCACCAGGCCGGAGCCATGGCAGTCGGGGCACATATCCATGATGCCCAGCCGCTCCAGCTTGGCATACTTCTGGGTCTCCGTAAATTTCATCAGCTCGTCTTCCGTGAAGAAATAGTCGCTGGGCATCAGCCGCAGCAGGAAGAATACGATGCAGACGACCAGCAGGACCACGATCACGGACTGAAGCAGCCGCTTCAGGATATACTTGATCACTCAGCTTCCTCTCCTTTTCCTTGGGGTCTCCGAAACCGGAGAAAACGGGTTTCGGAAGGAACCGTGCATCGATGCGCAGCTCCTTCCGGAATCCGTGTGAAAAAAACTTCCGGGGCAGTCGTCAATGGCTGCCCCGGAAGCCAGATCAAAGCTTAATCAGCTTTCCGGTTACACCGGGAAATCGTCCTTACGCTCCGATTACTCGGCAGCATAGGCCTCGGCCAGCGCCGCCATCTCTTCGGTGGTGTAGGGCACGGAATTGGTTTCCCAATCCACGTAGCGATATCCCTGCATGCCGTACATGCTGTACACCTTGGAGTAGTTGTTGACCTTGGTCAGCTCCCAGCTCACTTCATAGCTGCAGGGGATGACCAGCGCATGATTCAGGAAGCAGGCTTCGGCCTTGGCGAAGGCGGCATAGCGGGCATCCATATCATTGGTGATCGCCTTGGCGGCCACAACCAGATCGGTGAATTCCTGATAGGCGGCGACCAGATCCGGATCGTCGTTATCGTTGCAGTTGCTGTAGGCGTTGGAATAGTACGCCTGCGGATCATTGTAGGTTTCCTGGCCCAGGAAGTTGATCGGGTCCGCGAAGTCCGCGCCCCAGCCGTTGATGAAGAAGGAAGCCTTCCGGGGTTTCCGCACTTCGTTGGCCAGAGAGGAGATGTAGGTATTGACCTTCAGGGTGACATAGTCATCGCCCAGGCATTCGGAGAAGATGTTCTTCAGCACCTCAGCGGTCTGCGCGGCCACGTCGGAAGCGCCGGAGATGTAGTAGTCCACGGTCACGGGGAAGGTGACGCCCTTGGCGGTCAGCTCTTCGATGGCCTTGGCCTTGTATTCGGCGGCCAGGTCGGCGTTCACGCGGGCATACTTCTCGGAATCATACTGCAGACCCAGTTCGTCGCGGACCAGCTGGGTGTAATCCTTGCCGTCAGAGGTGAAGGCCACGCCGTTGCCGGTGTAGACGAAGTTCTGGCAGGACAGGGGGTTGATGGCGTTGGTCCGGGCGAAATAGTTGGTCAGGTCCAGGCCATAGTACCAGCTCTTGCGGAAGTTTTCGTTGGCCACGGCGAGGTTCCAGTTGGCATCGGGGGTTTCGCCGTCTTCCAGGTTCTTGTTGTAAACCAGGTGCATCTGATAGGAATACTTGGTGGGACGGGATTCGACCAGGTTGGCCTTGTATTCGCCGTCGGTCTCACCGCTGTAGATGCCCTGCAGCGTCGCCTGATCCAGGGAGATGTGATCCAGTTCGCCCTGCTTGAACAGCTGATAGGCGGTGGAGGCGGATTCAACCATCTTGATGGTCACGGTGTCGAACCGCTTGCAGTTGGCGTCGTTCCAGTAGTTGGGGCTCTTGGTGAGCACCTTCTGGTTCTGGTTCTCGAAATAGGTCACGGTGTAGGCGCCGTTGTACCACATGTCTTCCCAGGTCACGTCGCGGTATCCGTCCACGCCCATTTCCTCGATCATCTCGGCGGACAGGGGATACAGGCAGTTGTAGGTCGCCACGGAGGGGAAGTAGGGCAGCGCGTCCACCAGCGTGTAGGTGATGGTGCCGGCTTCGTCATCGGTCGCGATGCCGACCATCTCGGCGAACTTGGAGCCTTCCTCGGCGGTCAGCGCCTTCACGGCGTCGGGATCGGACTCGGCCAGGGCCTGGGTGTACTCATAGTAGTCATTCGCGCCGGCGATCATTTCGGCGGGCATGGACACGTTGTAGGAATCGTTCTTCGCATAGTTCAGAACCCATTCCAGACCGGTGGCCCAGTCGGAAGCCTTCACGTCGGCCTGCACTTCGCCGTCCTTGTTGAACCAGGTCATGCCCTCGTTCAGCGTGAAGATCCAGGTCTTGCCGCCGTCGGGCGTTTCATAGCTCTTCGCGGCGTTCAGCTTCAGGTTGCCGTGGTTGTCGTTGGTCAACAGCCCGTCGAACAGGTTGCACAGCACGTTCAGGTCAGCGGCGGCCTGGGAATAGTGGATATTCCAGGTTTCCAGCTCACGGGCCTGGGTCTCATAGGTGTTCAGGTTGGTCAGCTCATCGGCGGAAGCGAAGGACGCTACGCCCAGCAGCATGGCGATGGCCAGAACGAGGGACAGAATTCTCTTCATTTGTCAGTTCCCTTCCTTATAAAGATTTTTCAAAGGAGTTCCTTTGAAGTACCGCTTATTTTACCAAATCGGACAAAAAGAAGCAAGCCGCGCTCCCCTGCGTAAGCGTTTTCATTTTGTTTTCCCGGTGTATTTTTACTGTTTTTTTGCAATGTATACCGGTCCATATGATACAATTTTTTCGTTCCAGTCCGTTGAAAGGAAGACATCCGAATGATCAGAAGAATCAGAGACGCGCTGTCCCGGGAAATGATCCGGCCGCTGATCTACAAGGTGTTCACCCGGGGGATTCTGGCGCTATTTGCTGCCCAGCTGGCGCACTTCTTTCTGCCCCCCGCCTGGCCCCTGGCGAACTTTTCGAATCTTTCCCTGCTGCTGGGCGGGCTGTTTGCGCTGTGCGCCGTGCTGGCGTGGCTGCGGCTGGACGGGCTGAAGATTCCGCAGATGAAAATGCCCCGGCTGAAGCGGAAGGATCCTCCGTTTCTCGCCGGGGACATGGCCGATCATCTGGATGATGACATCGTCACCTTTGATGAACTAGACGAGGAGGAGCAGAACGTGTGCGTCCTGCTGGCGGACGTGCTGCTGGCAGTCATCTGCCTGGTGCTGGCCTCGATCGTCTGATCCTTAAAGGCCCAGATTGGCGCAGAACGCGTCCCGCATCCGCTGCTGGTATTCGCCGGCATATTCGCCCTTCAGGAAGGTGTCCAGGCCCTCGTCCAGGAACTGTTGCCAGCTTTCCGCCTCATGGCTGACCAGAATCGGATAGTACAGCACGTCGTTTTCCTTCGCCGCCTGATCATCCCCCGGCGCGTCGCCGCACATCAGGATGGCTTCATAGCCCTTCTCCTTCAGGCATCGGATACAGTATGCCTTGCTGCCCATTTCCTGGGTGCAGAGCAGATCCACATCGTCCAGCAGTCCAAAGCGCTTCCACTCATCCCGAACCGCTTCGGGATTCGCGCTGGATACAACCACCACATCCGCCTTCCGGTGGGCTGCCCGAAGCGCTTCCCGCACATGGTCAAACGGGCGGATTTCCTCCCGGGGCAGCGCTTCGATCGCCCGGTTGACCGCCTGGCTCCAGCGCAGCGCCCGGCCGAAAACCGGGTGCTTTTCTTCCTCCCTGGCGATGGCGGCGTTCGACAGCTCCGGGGCTTCCTTCGCCCACGCCTTGAGCTGTTCGATCCCGTCGATCGGCGTATACTGCTGATTGATTTCGTCCAGCGCCATCGCCAGCCCCTTGAACCGATTGATGCCGCGGGTGCCGGAATAAAGATTGATTTCGTTCCACCGCTTCAGGATCGGTTCGTTCCACTCCTCGAGTCCCCACTCCGCGACCATGCACGGTCCGAAGCAGCGGAAATGCTTGATATTCATCGTATCCATCGCGCATCCGTCGGAATCCACGCACACGGCATACGGGCGGATTCTTTTGAAGTCATCCAGTGCGGACATGATGCTTTCCTCCTTTACAGCCGGGTATCCCAGCGGCCGCAGAATACGGTTTCGTCCGCCCGGCCCCGGAATTCGCTCTTCCCGCAGATCTTCTCCACCGCCGCGCGGATGTTTTCCCGGTTCAGCCCATAGGCATTGACGAACGTATGGATATTGGCGCAGTCCACCAGGTGGTTCGTATAGTTCAGGCTGACGCCCACCGTGGGTACCTCCTCCGTGTACCAGGGCATCTCCATCGAATGGCCGCTGGACCAGGACAGGCGCTCCACATTCCGCTGCGCATACCCTTTGACGTTGATGAACACAAAGATGACGTCATACTGCTTCCGGAAATCTTCCCTCCGCCCCATCTGCATCATGCGGACGAAGTTCATCGGACTGACGCCGTTCTCATTTTCCAGATCATAGAAGCTCGGGCACTGGGTCACATGGAAGCCCGCCCGTTCCAGCTCCTCCGTGATCATCTCCCGCACGCCGTCCCCCTGGTCCCCCTTGGAATTGGGCGTGCTCCGGGCATAGATCAGCAGCGCGTTTTTCTTTTCCGAAGGATCCAGCGGCAGCAGCCCCCGCGTGTCCTTCACCAGGGTCACGCACCGGTCCGCCGCCTCCGCGGTAAACCGCCGGTGCGCCTCGCAGCCGATCACCCCCAGGTCGTTCCCGGCGGGGAAGCGCACCTTTTCATCATACAGCTTCAGCCTGGCCTTCAGCCCCAGAATTCGTCTCAGCGCATCCGCCAGCCGCTCCTGCGTCACGATGCCGCTTTCCACGCCGGCCCGCAGATATCCCAGGTCCTCCTCCGGGTCGTTGGCAAACAGGAACATGTCGCAGCCCGCGGCGATGCAGCGGGGCACCGCCTCGCTGCGCTTCATGACCCCGGCCATCCCGATCATGTGGGACGCGTCCGAAATGATCACGCCGTTAAATCCCAGCTGCCCCCGCAGCAGATCCTGCAGCAGCTCCGGTGCCAGGGAAGCGGGCATGATTTCCGAATCCTTCATGCCGGGACGAAGCCTGCGGCTCATCTTCGGCAGGCTGATCTGGCCGGTCATCACCGCCTCGAGGCCTTCATCGATCATGGTCCGGTATACGCGGCCGTAGCTGGCCAGCCAGTCCTCCGGCTCCGCCTCATTATGTGCCGGGGAGATATGCGGATCCAGCTCGTCCCAGCCGTCGCCGGGAAAATGCTTGCAGGTGCAGGCCATATGCGGCGCCGCGTCCCGGATCCCCCGGATGTAGGCCCGGACGCAGGCGATCACCCGATCCGGGTCGCTCCCGAAGGACCGGGTGTTGACGATCGTGTTCCGCCAGTTGCGGTACACATCCGCCACCGGATTGAACATCCAGTTGACGCCGATGGCCGCCGCTTCCCTGCCGGCCACGTAGCCGATCCGGTACGCCGTCTCCGTGCCTTCTTCCGCGCCGGCCTCCGCGGCGGTGGCGACGAAGGTGCCTTCCTTCGGCAGCACGCCGTTGCCGCCGTCATCGCAGTTGCCGGCGATCAGCACGGGAATCCGGCTGTACTGCTGAAAAAAGCGGTTCTGCTTCCGGACGGTTTCCGCGTCGCCGCCCTGCCAGCGCATCCCGCCGGGCTTCGCGGTCTCCATCAGCGCTCCGATCTTTTCCTCATCCGCGCCGGGAACCGGCTTGAGCAGCACAAAAAGCTGGCCCAGTTTTTCCTCCAGTGTCATGGACGCCAGGGTATCCTCCACCCAGGTGATTTCCTGCTCCGACAGATTGAACGGTTTCGCTCTCAGATCGACCATATTTCTCTCCTCAACCGACGATATGGATCAGTTCCCTGATGCTCTTCATGTTCCAGTCCCCCGCGCCGTTGAGCGCGGCGTCGCCGACCGCGGCCACGCGCATGCCGCCCGCATGGCCCGCCTGCACGCCGGACACCGCGTCCTCCACCACCAGGCAGTCCGCTGGCGCCATGCCCAGCATCTCCGCCGCCTTCAGGAAAACCTCCGGGTCCGGCTTGGAGTGGGTGATGTTGTTGCCGTCGCTGACCGCGTCGAAGTATCCGCCCAGCCCGATTCTTTCCAGAATGAAGGGCGTATTCTTTGAGGAGGAGCCAATCGCCAGCTTCAGGCCCTTTCCTCTCAGGGTCTCCAGCGTATCCCATACCTCTTCGCTCAGGTCGTCCGTGGTCATTTCCTTCAGGGATTCCCGGTACAGGTCGTTCTTCTGCTGCGCCAGGCGCTGCTTATCCGCTTCGGTCAGCGCGGGGCCTTCATATTTTTCCAGAATGATCTCCAGGCTTTCCATCCGGCTGACGCCCCGGAGACGGTTGTTGATGGTCCGGTCAAAGGGGATATGCATGCCGTCCGCCATGCGCTTCCACGCCCGGTAATGGTATTCGTCCGTCGAGCAGATCACGCCGTCCAGGTCAAAGATAATCGCTTTGAAATTCATTCTTCTCACCTCTTCAGTAACGCAGGTAGTCCTTGCCGCAGAAGGGATCCACCGGGCTGACCCCGGTGAACGGGCTCCGGCCGAGCAGCTTCTCCACCACGGTGTCAATCATCAGGTCATGATTGGAATAGGCGTTGATAAAGGTCTTCACCATCGGAACATCCAGCAGGTGATACGGATTCTGCAGGGAAATAAACAGCGTTGGCACCACCTGAACGAACCAGGGAATATTGTTCCCCGCGCCGTAAGGCGCATGCCAGTTCAGCCGGGCGGTCGTCTTGTTGGAAGCATTCTCCACATTTCCGATATAGATCACCAGGTCGTACTTCGCGCGGAATTCCTCCACCGTCTCCATATGCATGGGCTTCGAGAAATCAAAGACCTCCTCCACATAGGGAATCATCTCGAAGCCTTCCCTTTCCATGTCGGCAATGAAGCGCTCCGCCACCCGCTTCTCCGAGGGGCACTTGCCCAGGATTTCAAACAGCACCCGGTGATGCTTCTTCGGATCAATCGGCAGCAGCTGCTGCGTATCCCTGACGAGGGTAACCGCCCGGTCTGCGCACTCCTTTGCCCAGGCGCGATGCTGTTCGCAGCCAATCACGCCCAGGTTCTCCCGCTGCGGCACCAGCGTTCCCTTCCGCTGCTTTTCATGCAGCCTCAGCGCCGCCTTGGCCGCCAGGATCCGGGTGACCGCCTCCTCCAGGCGCTGTTCGGAAAGGATGCCTTCTTCATATCCCTTCCGCATATAGCCCAGGTCTTCCTCATAATCCTTGTTGAACAGCAGCATGTCGCAGCCCGCTTCAATGCAGTACGGCACGGACCTTCTGCGGTCCATGGCGCAGAGGAAGCCAACCATGGGCGATGCGTCGGTGATGATCATGCCGTTGAAGCCCAGCTTTTCCCGCAGCAGATTCTTCAGCAACTCCGGGGACAGGGTCGCCGGCATCAGATGATCCGGATGATCCGGATTGAATTTTTTCTGATACGCGGGCATGGCGATATGGCCGACCATCACGGTCAGCGCGCCGTTGTCAATCAGGGTCTGATAGATATCTCCGTATGTCCGGTCCCACTCCTCGCAGGACAGGGAGTTGACGCTGGTCAGCACGTGCTGATCCACCTCATCCACGCCGTCGCCCGGGAAATGCTTGATGGACACCGCGGAACCGCATTCCTTTGCGCCGCGCATATAGGCCAGGCCGCACCGCTTCACCATCTCCGGATCCGCGCCGTAGGTGCGGACATTGGTGATCGGGTTGTGGTAATTCCGGTCGATATCCACCACGGGGGCGAAGGCATAGTTGCACCCTACCGCATGCCCCTCGGCGCAGGAGATCCTGCCGAGCCGGTAGGCCTGCTCCGGATCGCCGGTCGCCGCCACCTGCATCTGCTTGCCGAAGGCGGTTCCCTCCTCCACGATGCCGTCCCCGCCGGCCTCCAGATTGGCCGCCAGGAAGAGCGGAATCCGCGTATGGCTCTGCAGATAGGTATAGGCGGAAAAGAGCTCCTCCGTCTTCCCGGTCCGGAACATCACACCGCCGGGATGGCGGTTCAGCAACTCAAACTGCAGATATCCTTCGTTGGATGAATAGCCGATTGGGAAAAAGAGCTGCTGGAGCTTTTCCTCCGTTGTCATGGACGCCTTTGTTTCCTCCACCCAGCGGATGTCATCATCGCTCAGATAAAACGGATTCGCCTTCAGATCGATCATGGTGATTTCCTCATTTCGTTTCTTTTGGAAAACGGAGGTGGAATTCTCCCACCTCCGTCTGCTGTTTTCAATGTGCCGCGTCAGGCCTTGACGCCCGCCGGATCATGCCGCGCAAACAGCCTGGCCGTCAGCTTTTTGATGTTGCCGCCCTGTCCGGCCACAAAGTTGACCAGGAAGACGAACAGACCCATCATGGCGGTCGAAATCGCGCCGCCCAGCTCCGCCTTGAAGACCGTGGTCAGCCCCGTCTTCATCATGCAGATCGCCAGGGAGCCCATGATGATGCCGATCGTATCGCCGCAGAAGGCGCCGATGTACAGGCCGACGAACACGGGCAGGATGTTGGAGAACAGCTCGCCGACCGTGCTCAGGGAGGAGAAGGAAGCGTCATGCTTGCCGATGGATGCCCAGATGATCGTCGCGAACCCGAAGATCAGGCCGCTGTAGACGTAGCTGAGGATCACATTCCGGTTCTCGTTGATGCCGATGTTGACCGCCGCCTGCTGATTCTTGGCCAGCAGCAGGCTCTGCTTGCCGGTGGTGGCCACATAATTATACACCGCGTACACCAGCACCGCAAAAGCAAAGGGAATCAGAACGATCGGATAGGCCGACAGCTGCTTGATGAACTTGACGGAAACCAGATTGACTCCGCCGCCGCCAAAGATCAGCGGCGTGATCGATTCATACAGCAGCGCCATGCCGATGGTCGCGATCATGATCGGCAGCCGGCCATAGACGTACACCAGGGCCACGCCGACGCTCAGCAACACGCACATGGCGACGGCAATCACGCAGAACAGCAGCGGATTGCTGGTTCCGGAATCCCGGGCAATCGAACCGGCCACAATCGCGGAGACCAGCATGATGGAACCGCCGGAAAAGTCAAAACGGCCGTTCTTGAACTGGAGACCGATTCCCATGGCGCAGGCCACCGAAACGGCAACATTCGGAATCATGACCTTCCACATGGCCATATTCTGAAGGTATGGCTTTCCATTGGCATCGCACAGAATTTTCATGACCACATACATGATCACGGGCAGCATCAGCGTGCCGGCGATGCGTTTGACGATGTCCAGCGCTTTTTTCATGGATTCTGCCTCCATTATCCGCAGTAAATTGAGGGGTCGGACTCGGAATCCGCCCCGGGTCCGGAAACGGCGTTCCGGACCGGGAGCGGGCAATATTTCAACGGTTTCGGATTACTTCATGTAGCCTTCCACGGTGAAGGACTGGCAGTACTTCGTCAGCTCCTGATAGCTGGCATCGGGATTCACGCTGGTGAAGTAGTTCTTCATGTCTTCCCAGCTGGCCTGCGCCTTGCCCAGGCGGTCCGCATCGTTGCTCGCGCCCATGGGGGAGTTGTTGATGACGGCGTTGAACTTGTCGCTGCTGTTGATCGTCATGACGCCGGAATCCAGCCGCTCGATGCCCGGATAGTCCTTGTACATGTTGCCGGAAATCGCGGCGTCGATCATGGCCATCGGCCAGATGATGCTCTCGAAGGCGGCGGTGGTCAGACGGACGATGTTCTTGTCATCGCCGCAGTCGGCCATCAGGTCGGGGTCATTGTCAAAGCCGCCGGTGATGATCTGCATGTCTTCCTTGCAGATGCCCATGGCCTTCGCTTCCACCACGGTGGGATACACGAAGGTGGTGCCGGCGCAGAATCCAACGATGCAGTCCAGACTGTCATGGCCTTCCTCGAAGAAGTAGTTGGTCTCCAGCGGGGAGAAGTTCAGCACGGTGGCTTCGCCGACGATTTCGATGGGTTCCGCGGCGGTCTCGTTGTACTTGGCAATGTAGGCGCGGAAGGCCTCGTCCGCTACCGTGTGCTTCGGATAGGCATAGATGGGGAAGATGCAGGTGGAAACGCGCTTGTAGCCGCGGGCAATGACTTCCTCCGCATAGGCTTCGCCGACAGCGGTGCCGCTGATGTAGTTGTCGCCCATCAGGCCCAGGAAATGGTCCTTCTGCAGCACGCCTTCGCTGGTGCCGCCGGGGGTGAACACCGCGTCAAAGTCAGAGAAGAAGCCCACGACCCACAGGTCCGGATATTCTTCCATGATGTTGATCAGTCCGCCGTCCTGGGTGGCGATGAGGCCCACCACATCGGACGTATAGGCGTTCTTGACGTTCTTCAGGTTGCCGGCGGGATCATTGAAGCCATCGGCATAAACGATTTCCACGGTGTAGCCCAGTTCCTTGGCCATCATGTTCATATAGGCAACATAGAACTCGTACTGGGCGCCGCTGTTCAGGTTGGACAGGTACAGGATCTTTCCCTTGCCTTCCGCCGCGGCGGGAATGGTGGCCATGCCGAGCAGCAGGGCCAGTGTCAGAATCAGAGCAATCAGCTTTTTCATAGGGAATCCTCCTTGTTTTTTTATATTGCACGGCTTTTCAGCCTGTACAGTATCCATATGATTACCGGGGCAGGACGCCGTCCTTCTGGCGGCAGGTGATCAGCACGACGATCAGGAAGATGGCCGCCTTGATCAGGAAGGTCAGCCGGGTCGGCACCCCGATGATCGGCAGGCCGACGGCCAGCAGCGAGTAGGTCAGGGAACCGATGATCGCGCAGGACAGTTTGGATTTCATGCCGCCCTTGAGGGGCATGCCGCCCAGGATCAGGGACACCATCACGTTCATTTCAAATCCGGTTCCGGTGGAGTCGGACGCGGCGCCGGTGTATCCCATCTGGAACAGGGAGGCCGTCACCAGGCAGAAGGCCAGGAAGATATAGGGAATCACCCGGTACATGATGATGTTGACGCCGCTCTGGGAGGTCGCCGTCTGATTCGCGCCGATCGCCCGGGCATACTTGCCGAACTTGGTGAAGTAGAAGAAGTATCCGATCACCGCCGTTTCAATCGCCAACACCAGCACCATGAACCACGGCTGCCGGAACAGCGTCAGATCGATGCCCGGATTCATGGAGATGTTTCTCGTTCCCAGATTCGAATAGATGATCGTGCTGACGCCGGAGAGCACCATCATGAACACGACGGAGGAGATCACGGAATACATGTGAAGCAGCTCGCCGGCGGATCCGTTGATGATGCCGATCACGACCGCGATGCCCAGGCAGGCCAGAATGGCCACCAGCAGGCTGCCCGTCGCATTTCCGATCAGCACCAGCAGGGTGCTGTAAAGGCCGATCTGCTTGCCGATGCTGACGTCCATGTTGCCCAGGGAGTAGATGAACACGGCGCCGACCGCCATCAGCGCGGTCACGATCACGTCGCCGATCAGCGTGGAAAGCTTGCTGGCGCTCCAGATGCTCTCCCCCTTCAGCCCGGTGGTGATCGTGAAGAAGATCACGCAGAAGAGAAGGCCGCTGACGGAAGCGATGGAGGAGCCGTGCTTCTTCATCCACTGGATGAGGCTTAACTTTTCTTTCTGTACGCTCGCTGTCATAGGCGCCTCCTTAAATCATGTACTCAATCAGGTCGGTCTGCTTCAGATCGGGATTCCGTTCGACCTGATGCGTCACCTGGAAATCCTTCATGATGATCAGCCGGTCTGACATGCCGATGAGCTCGCTCAGTTCCTCCGAGATCATCAGGATGGCCTTGCCCTGCTTTTTCATTTCCTCGATCAGGGTGTACATGGCCTGCTTGACGCCGATATCCACGCCGCGGGTCGGGCAGTCCATGATGATGACCTCCGAGCCCTTGGCGGTCCATTTGCCGAAGGATACCTTCTGCTTATTGCCGCCGGACAGGGTGTTGACGTACTGCTTTCCGCCATGGCACTTGATCCGGTAGCTGTCGATTTCCCGATCGCTCAGCTTCTTTTCCGCCCTGGGGCTGATGAAGGTTTTCTTCTCCAGGGCCGGGATGGACGGCAGCACGATGTTGTCCTGAATCGGTCCGTTGAGGATCAGCGCCTCGGTGTCCCGGTTCTTGGAGATATAGCCGATCCCGCTGTTGATCGCCTGCAGCGGCGTTTTGATTTCCTTTCCGTTGCGGAACACTCTTCCGCCTTCCAGCTTTTCCAGCCCGTAGGCAATCCGGCCGATATCATGCATGCCGCAGCCGGACAGGCCGCCCATGCCGATGATCTCGCCCCTGTGCAGCTTCAGGCTGAAGTGCTGAATCTTTCCCAGGGACACGTCGTCCAGCTCCAGAGCGACCTCCGGCTGGTGGGACGTATCGTAATCCTCGCGGTAATACTTGTCGCCGATCTCCCGGCCGACCATCATATACCGGATGGTCTTCACCGCGTCCGGCGCGTCCATCTCTTCCCGGGTCAGATGACCGATGATGTCCCCGTCCCGCAGCACCGTCAGATCCGTGCACTGCTCCAGGATTTCATCCATATCATGGGAAACGAAGACGATGGCCTTTCCCTGGTCCGCCATCCGGTGGATCAGCTTGTACAGGATTTCCCGGCCTTCAAGCGAAAGCGCCGTGGTTGTCTCGTCCACGACCAGGATCTCCGTCTGATCCGTCACGCAGCGGACCAGCTCCACCAGCTTCCGGTCCTCAAACGTATAGCTGTCGATCGGATTGCCGGCCCTGATGTGCGTAATGCCGAAGCTTTCCAGCACCCGCTGGGCCTGCTTCCGCATCTTCGCCATATTGATGACGCCGAACCGGGAAAACTCCGCCTCGTGGCCGGAGAAGATGTTCTGCGCCACGGAAACGCCGGGAATGGTGTTCGCCTCCTGCAGGATCATGGAAATTCCCGCATCCTGCGCCTCGACCATGTTGCCGGGATTCCAGGGCTGCCCCTTGTAGAACATCTCGCCCCTGGTGGCCGGCTGCATGCCGGAGGCAATGGACATGATCGTTGACTTCCCGGAGCCGTTCTCCCCGACCAGGCCGCGGATTTCTCCCCTGCGCAGGGTGAAATCCACGTCCTTCAGGGCAATCGTCGGCCCGAATTCCTTGCGCATGTGCTTCGCTTCGAAAATGATTTCCTTTTCCATCTGCACCGTCTCGCTTTCGAAAAGTCGGAGTAAAACCCCGGTCGTTCCTCTGGACTGGCCTTTCTGGCTAAAAATATACCATGCAGCTCATCCGGATAGAACTCACGTGATTCAGCCTTTTTAGCATTATTTTCATTTTTGCTTGATCACGGCATGAAAATATGATAGTTTTAGCACAGATTTCAGCGTTTGCTGCCTTTCGAGAACGCTTCAGGAGGTTCTTGTGCTATGATTGTTATGAACGCACTGGATGTGATCCGGGACATCGCCGGCGCATATCGCGTTCAGTTTACCGCGCTCCGGCCCGGCTGCTCCTCCGCGGAGGCTTCCGCGCTGGACTTTCAGTTCCGGGATCAGCTGTATGAAGGCTTCGACTATCGCTCCTTTGCCTCCGAGATGATCCGGCTGACGCCGGAGGATCAGGTGATCAGCTGCAAGGATGACTTTGGACTTCATTATATGGTCTTCCGCGGCCGGGATACGGAGAGCGGCAGCTATCTGATTCTCGGGCCGTATGTGCATCACGCCGTTTCCGGGGAGGAGCTGGAAAATCTGCTGAAGGCCCACGCGCTTCCCGCCGAGGCCATGGAGGCGCTGGACTGGTACTTCAAGCGGATTCCCGTGATCCCTGACTATCTGACCTGGCGCAGCATGCTGGTCAGCATCCTCTCCCGCTATCTGGCCAATCCGAACCTGCAGGTGCTGAACGTGACCTACGATCATCCGGAGGAGCTGCGCCGGAAGCCCGCCATTGCCTTCTCCTCCATTCCGTACACCTCCGTGGAGGCCCGCTACGCAGTGGAGCGCGCCATGCTCGAAGCCATCCGGCGGGGGGACATCTCGGAAGCAACCTATCAGCAGAATCTTTTCATGGGGTTCACCCTGGATCAGCGCGTGGAAGACCGGCTGAGGGACGCGAAGGACATGATCATCGCCGTCAACACGGCGTACCGGAAGGCCGTCGAGCAGGCGGAGGTGCACCCGATGTATATCGACGGCACCAGCGGGCGTTTCGTTGCCGAAATCGAGGCGGCCACCACACCGGAGCAGGTGCAGGAAGTGATTCCCCGGATGATCCGGAATTACTGCCTGCTGGTCCAGACCCACTCCCTCGCCCGATATTCCGAGGGCATCCGCAAATGCATCAACTACATTGACTTCCACTATATGGAGCCCCTGAATCTGGATTCCCTGGCACTGCGGTTCAGCATGAACAAGAATTACCTTTCCTCCCGCTTTCATAAGGAGGTCGGCTTCACCGTTACCGACTACATCAATCTGGCCCGGAGCCGCCGGGCGGTGGAGCTGCTGAACCGGACGCCTCTGCCGATTCAGGAGATCGCCGAAAAATGCGGCTTCACGGACGCGAACTATTTCACCCGGACGTTCAAGAAGATCAACGGCATCACACCCAACGAATACCGGAAAAGCACCGCCCAGAGAAAGAACCGTTCCCCCGCTGCGGAGCCTTTCCGCTTCCCGGCCCATGACTGATCATCAACAAGGAGGTCCATATGAATCTGACATTTATTACCCCGGAAAAGCCCATCGACTGTCCCCGGCTGTGGAAGGATTTTACCTGCAGCCAACCGCTCAACGCCGTGCTGGAAATCACCGGACTCGGGCTCTACCGGGCGTTCCTGAACGGAAAGCGGATCGGCGGCGACTGCCTGACGCCCGGCTTCAATGACTACGACGCGTATCTGCGCTTCCAGACATATGATGTCACCTCCCTGCTGAAGGGGGAAAACCGGCTCGAGGTCTGGCTGGGCAACGGCTGGTACAAGGGCCGGCTCGGCTTTGACGGCGGTCGGGAAAACATCTGGGGCGACCGGTATCTGCTGGCGGCCCGGCTGAAGATCACCCTTGCCGGGGGCAAAACTATCACCATCGAGACAGACGGATCCTGGCAGGCCTCCGCCTCCCCGATCCTCGGCGGCGGCATCTACGACGGTGAAATCCGCGATGACACCCGGGAGCCCGGAGCGGTCTGCGCCTGCCGGATTGCCGAAACCGGCTACCGGCTCGAAGCGCAGTTCTCCCCCTGCATCCGGGAGAAGGCCGCGCTGAAGCCGCAGCTGATTCATACCCCGGCCGGGGAACAGGTGCTGGATTTCGGCCAGAACATGGCCGGCATCATCCGGTTCCGCAGCCGGCTTGCCCGCGGGCAGAGGATCCGGATTCAGACCGGGGAAGTCCTGCAGCAGGGGAACTTCTACCGGGACAATCTGCGTTCCGCAAAAAGCGAGTTCATCTACACCTCCGACGGCGTGGAAAAGGACGTCGAGCCGCTGTTCACCTTCTTCGGCTTCCGCTATGCGAAGATCGAAGGGATGGACCCCGTCCGGCCGGAGGATTTCACTGCCGTCTGCCTTTCCAGCGATCTGCCTGAGGTGCTGGAGGTCCACACCAGCCACGAAAAGCTGAACCGGCTGATGGCCAACAGCCTCTGGGGGCAGCGCAGCAACTTCCTGGACGTGCCGACGGACTGCCCGCAGCGGGATGAGCGCCTGGGCTGGACGGCGGATACCCAGGTCTATGTCAATACCGCGTGCTACCAGATGGACTGCCGTGAATTCTACCGCAAGTATATGCGGGATCTCCGGGAGGATCAGACCCGGTATTATGACGGGGATATTCCCGCCTACAGCCCCTCGCTGAAGAAGCTGGCCATTCACGGCGGCGCGGTCTGGGCCGATGCCGGAACGATCATTCCCTGGAACGTCTATATGAACTACGGCGATGAGGCGCTGCTCCGGGAAAACTGGCCCATGATCCGGGACTACCTGGCCTTTCTGATCGCCGCGGACCGCGACGCCGGCGGAACCCATCTGATCTTCCCCTCCTTCACCTTCGGAGACTGGCTGGCCCAGGACGGGATGACCCCCCAGAGCCTCAAGGGCGGCACACCGGATCCCTGGATTCAGGGCGTTTATTATCTGAACAGCGTCGAGATCGGCGCCCGTGTGGCGGCAATCCTCGGCATGCCGGAGGAAGCCCATGCCTATGAATCCCTGGCCGGGGAGATCCGCGGCGCGCTGCTGGATGAATACTTCTCCCCGAACGGCAACCTGACCGTGGACACCCAGACCGGCTACGTGCTCGCCCTGTATTACGGCGTTTACCGGGATCGGGAGAAGCTTCTCTCCGGGTTCCGCCGGCGCCTGGAGCGGGATTTCTACAAGATTACCTGCGGCTTCACCGGCGCGCCGCTGATGCTGCCCGTGCTGCTGGACAACGGCCTGACGGACATCGCCTACCGGATGCTGCTGACCGAGGAATTCCCCGGCTGGCTGTACGCCATCAACCTGGGGGCCACCACCATCTGGGAGCGCTGGAACAGCCTGGAGGCGGACGGATCCATCTCCGGGACCGGCATGAACAGCCTGAACCATTACGCCTACGGCTCCGTCTGCGAAGCGGTATACAGCCGGATCATGGGGCTGCGGAATGCCGCGCCCGGATGGAAAAAAGCCATCATCACCCCGAAGATCAACGCGCGGCTCCGCAACGCCTCCATCCGTTTCCGCTCCCCCGCGGGAGAATGGTCCGTTGCCTGGCAGCTGCAGGACAGCGGAGAAATGGTGCTCACCGCCGAGGTGCCGGACGGCGCCGTCGCGCATGTCGTCCTGCCGGATCATCCGGAGCGCTTTGAAACCGATGTGGAAGGCGGGCGCTGGGAATGGCGCTGGACGCCCGCGGTGGATTACCTGCATCCCTTCTCCATCGACTGCCGCATGATGGATCTGCTGGATCATCCGGCGGCGGCGGCGGTGGTCCGGGAGCGCGTTCCCGCGCTGTACGGCGCCTGCCAGGGAACGGGCAACGAGATGCGGGTCATGCCGCCCATGCAGGTGGCCAGCATCATGCCGCTGGACCGGGACGCGATCCGCGTCATGGATGACGAGCTGAGAAAGATCGTATATTAAAGCAGACAGGGAGGAAGAATCGATATGGGATGCACCACAGTTCTGGCCGGACGCAAGGCCACCAATGACGGATCCACCATGATTTCCCGGACCGATGACGGACACTATGACGTCAAGAAGCTGATCGTCATCAGCCCCAAGGATCAGCCGGCTCACTACAGAAGCATCATCTCCCATGTGGAGATCGATCTGCCGGATCATCCGATGCGCTATACATCCTGTCCCAACGTCGATCCGAAGCACGGCGTCTGGCCCGCCACCGGCATCAACGAGGTCCATGTGGGCATGACGGCGACGGAGACCATCACCAGCAATCCCCGGGTGCTGTCCGCGGATCCCCTGGTGGAATACCGGAAGGCCGCCACGCGGCGGGAGAAGGATATTCCCGGCGGCATCGGCGAGGAGGATCTCGTGACGCTCGTGCTGCCGTATATTCACTCCGCCCGGGAAGGCGTCCTGCGCCTGGCGGAGCTGCTGGAAACCTATGGCACCTACGAATCCAACGGCATCGCCTTCAACGACGAGCACGAGGTCTGGTGGATGGAAACCATCGGCGGACACCACTGGATCGCCCGGCGGGTGCCGGACGAGGCCGTCGTCATCGCGCCGAATCAGTTCGGCATGGACGCCTTCGATCTGGAAGATGCCTTCGGCCAGAAGAAAGCCCATCTGTGCTCCGCGGATCTGAAGGAATTCATCGCGGACAATTTCCTGGATCTGAATCAGGACGGCCGGTTCAATCCCCGGGATGTCTTCGGCAGCCGCCGGGATATGGATCACGTCTACAATACGCCCCGCGCCTGGTTCATGGGCCGGTATCTGACGCCCGCCTCCCACCGCTGGAACGGCGCAGACGCGGAATTCACGCCGGAGAGCGACAATATTCCCTGGTGTCTCGTGCCCGACCGGAAGGTGTCCGTCGAGGACATCCAGTATATGCTTTCCGGCCATTATCAGGGAACGCCCTATGATCCCTACCTGAACCGCGACACCGGCAAGCGCGGACAGTACCGCTCCATCGGCATCAACCGCACCGGCGTCACCTCCATCTGCCAGATCCGGCCGAACGCCCCTGCCGCCTGCAAGGCCGTGGAGTGGATCTGCTTCGGCAGCACCACCTTCTCCGCCTTCCTGCCGGTCTATCCGGATGTGGAGAAGATGCCGGACTACCTGAGCCGGGTCACGCTCGACGCCAGCTCTGAAAACTTCTACTGGGCCAGCCGCCTGATCGGCGCGCTCGCCGACCCGCATTTTGCCCAGACCGTCCAGCCCATCGAGCGGTACCGCGACGCCATTGCCATCCGGGGACGGCAGATCATTCGCGAATATGATCAGAAGATCGCCGAAGGCGGAGATACAGCGAAGCTGAAGGCCGAAGCCAACCGGAAGCTGTGCGAAATGGCCCGGAAGGAGACGACCTCCGCCCTGACGAAGATCACGCAGATCGCCAGCGAGCAGATGAAGAACGGCTTCAACCTCGCGGACCGCTGAGCAGGAGGAAAAACCATGCGGATGCAGTCGCTCAATGACAACTGGAAATTCATGAAGCTGCCCGGACAGGCCATCGATGCTTTGCCCTCCGCCCTGCCCGAAGACGCCTGGGAAACCGTCTCCCTGCCCCACACCTGGTTCCGCGAGGAGGATCCATATCAGGGCCTGGCCGTCTATGAAAAAACAATCGACCGGTGTCCGGACGGACGGAAGGCGTTCCTTTCGTTTGACGCGGCCGATCAGCAGGCCCGGATTTATGTGAACGGCCATCCGGCGGGCCGCCACGCGGGCGGGTATGCCCGCTTCCGGCTGGCTGTTCCGGAGGCCGCGATGAAGGATCCGGCCTGGACGATCCGGGTATTCCTCGAGAACAGGACCAATGAGGATATCGCCCCCTCCTTCGGGGATTTCACGGTGTTCGGCGGGCTGTATCGGAACGTGGATCTGCTGCTGTGCGAAGAGACGCATTTCGATTATGAGTATTACGGCACGGACGGCCTGATCGTCCGGACGGACGTCCGGGAGGATGGGCAGGGCGTCCTGACGCTGGAGCCCCACGCGGTATGCGCCGGAGCACACTGCCGGATCGATTACCAGCTGAAAAACGAACAGGGCGAAACCGTCCGGACGGCGCATGGCGCGCCGGATGAAACGGTCACGCTGACGGTGGCGCATCCGCTGCTGTGGGACGGCGTCGGCAACGCCCATTTCTATACGGTCACCGCATCCCTGTACGCGGGGGAGACGGCCGTGGACCATACCGAGATCCGCACGGGCTTCCGCCGGGTGGAGATTGACGGGCAGAAGGGCCTGACGCTGAACGGACGCGCCTGCCCCCTGCGCGGCGTGGCCCGGCATCAGGACCGGGCGGGCGTTTACTGCGCCGCTTCCGCGCAGCAGATCCGCGAGGATTTTGCCATCATCCGCGAGATGGGCGCCAACGCCGTCCGTCTGTCGCATTATCAGCATCCCCAGACCGCCTATGACTGCTGCGACGAAGCGGGGCTGCTGGCCTGGGCGGAGATTCCCATGCTGAAGATGACCGAAAGCCCGGCGCTGATGGAAAATACCGTGCAGCAGCTGACGGAGCTGATTCTGCAGAATATCCATCATCCCGCCATCTTCTGCTGGGGCATTCAGAACGAGATCGCCATGTTCCGGGACGCGCCGTACATGCACGAAAACTGCCGGCGTCTGCACGCGCTGGTGAAGCAGCTGGATCCCGGCCGCTTCTCCGCCTCCGCCAATCTGTATCCGCTGAAGGCTTCCAGCAGGCTCAATGAAATCACGGACTTGGTGGGCTACAATATCTACTTCGGCTGGTATTACGGGGAAATGACGGATTACGGTCCCTACCTGGACCGCTTCCATGCCGCCCGGCCGCAGCTGCCGCTGGGCATCAGCGAATACGGCGTGGACGCCAACCTGCGCCTGCATGCGGAAAGCCCCCGGGTAAAGGACTATTCCGAGGAATATCAGGCGCTGTGGCACGAAACGGTGTATCCGCAGATTGAAAACCGCCCCTGGCTGTGGGGCAGCTTTGTGTGGAACATGTTTGATTTTTTCAGCGTCCGGCGCAACGAAGGCGGGCAGAAGTTCATCAACGCCAAGGGGCTGGTCACCCATGACCGGCAGATCCGCAAGGACGCTTTCTATTACTACAAGGCCCGCTGGTCCGCGGAGCCCTTCGTGCATCTGTGCGCCAGGCGCTTTGTCCACCGCGCGCAGGACACCATCGACGTCAAATGCTACACCAACCAGCCGCGGGTGAAGCTGCTGCTGAACGGCGCACCCTTCGGGGAAGCGGCAGCGGAGAACGGCACCGTCCTCTTCCGGAACGTGCCCCTGACGGAAGGCGATACCCGGATCACCGCAATCGCGGGAGACTGCACCGACAGCGCCCTATGGCACCGGACCGAAGCGCCGGATCCGGACTACCGCCTGCCGGATCAGGAGGCGGGCGGCGCCGTACGCAACTGGTTCCTCGCGGACGACGACATGCGGAAGGAGGGCTTCTTCTCCGTTCAGAGCACGGCGCAGGAGCTGCTGGACAACCCGGAGACCAGAAAGGTGCTGGAAAAATACATTCCGGCCCTGGTACAGTTTATGACGGAAAAGAATGTGATTCCCCTGGGACTGGCGCTGAAGAGCATTCTGAGCCGCGACGCGGATGAATCCCTGGATGTGAACGCGCTGAACGCGGAGCTGAACCGGATCCCCGATACCGAAGCATGACGAACCGGCCCGGAGAAAAACGCCTCCGCCGGCGTCATGTCCATCTGGCTCACGGCGGGGATGACCTGGCTGCTGTCCGGGCTCGGCTGCGTCGCCCGGTATATCTCCTGGCGGAAAAAGAAGCTGAAAGGATAGACCTGATATGGAAAACAGGACGGCTGACAATCCTTTTGAGAACGGAAAGCTGATTCCGGTCTATTTTCGACTGTCCCTGCCTGTGGTTCTCAGCTCCATCGTAACGATCATTTACAATCTTGCGGACACGTATTTTATCGCGCAGACCGGCGACGAGCTGCTGGTGGCCGGGGTTTCCGTCTGCGCGCCGGTTTTCATGATTCTGATGGCATTGGGCAATATATTCGGTCAGGGCGGCAGTTCCCTTCTTTCGCGCCTGCTGGGCGGAAAACAGATGGACGACGCGAAAAGCGTCAGTGCATTCTGCTTCTGGATCGCCCTGCTGACCGGATTCGTCACGGGCGGTCTGCTGCTGATGCTCCGGGAACCTTTTCTTCGCCTGCTGGGCGCCAGCGACAGCGTTTTACCCCATGCGAGAGCCTACGGAACCGTGCTGCTGGCGTGCGCTCCGCTGATTGTGGTGAACTTTATCCATATGAACCTGCTGCGATGCGAGGGCATGGCATCCCATTCCATGATCGGGACCCTCATCGGCGCGGTTGTCAACATCATCCTGGATCCCCTGATGATCCCCTCCATGGGCGCCGCAGGGGCCGCACTGGCGACCGTGATCGGATATTGCTGCGCGGATGCGTTCCTGTTGATTGTCGTGATTCGCCGCAGCCGATCCATATCCGTGCGGCCGGTTCTGCACATCAAAGCCGCCTTCGTGAAAAGCATTCTGTCCATCGGGATCACGGCAGCCATCACCAACATCGCCACCAGCCTGTGCACGATCCTGATGAACCAGCTTCTGGCAGGTTACGGAGATGACAGGATTGCTGCCATGGGAATCGTTCTGAAGGTCACCATGATCACGCAGATGATTCTGGTGGGCTTCGCATTCGGCGGCATCCCTTTCATCGGATATCTGCACGGTTCCGGCCGAAGGTCAGACATCCGGAAGCTGATCCGGTTCTGCCTGTTCTTTCTTTCCGCCACCGCACTGATTCTGACCGTTTTCCTTTTTCTCGCCGGAGTCCCGGTTCTGAGGCTGATTACTCCTGATCCTGCGATGATTGAAATCGGGCTGCCCATGCTTCGCTGGCAGACGGCCGGCAGTCTCTTTGCGGGCATCGTTTTGCTGACCACCTGCCTGTGCCAGGCTTCCGGTTACGCTTTTCCCGCGCTGGCGCTGTCCCTGAGCCGGCAGGGCGTCATATACGTTGCGGTTCTGCTTGCCGCATCGGCAATCTGGCGGTATTCCGGGATTCTGGCCGCCCAGTGTATATCTGACGTTCTGAGTGCCGTGCTGGCTTTATTCATCCTGCGGCGGCGGCTCGGTTCATCCTGACAGGCCTGCGTTGGCAGAATCATTCATCTTCTCATTGAGCGTATAAAGATCAGAGATCATATCCATGGAAGCCTGACTGTCTCTCCGGATTGTCAGGTGGATTGCCGTGCCTTCCTCTGCTCCTTCGGTAATGCGGTCATTCCGGCATCATGCGTTTCCGTCAGATCAAACCGATAAACCAGCACCCGGCGTTTTCCCTCATCATACATATTATGCCATTCCGGCACTGCTGCGGTTTCCTGATACTGTCCGCCCGCCAGCTGACACGTGCGGGAAGAAGCGATGTTATCCGGATCACAGGTAATGATTACATACTTCAGATCATGCCTTTGGGCCAGTTTCAACAAAAGCTCACATGCTTTCGCTGCATAATGATGTCCCCGATAGGGTTCATCAATGCCGTATCCGATGTTCCCGCCGATGTACAGCCGTTCATTATGCCCGATCCGCAGATCGCATTGCCCGATCCTTGTGCCGTCCGGAAGACAGATGGAAAAGTAATAGGCAGGTACCCAGTGCTTCTCCGGCTGCGCGTCACATGTTCTGTCCAGGCGGAGCCGGATCTCTGAGCTGCGCAGATCATCCGCCGGGAAGAGCCCGGCATTCAGTTGATTTGTTTCTGTTTCGACTGCCCGGTTTTCCCTTTTCCCCGGAAATAGAGCGGAAATGATCTTCTCAATATTCTTCTCAGCCGGCAGGGTTCCGTCCACCCGTATCACCGGACAGTTCACTGTCTCCAGCCACTTCGTCGCATAATTCTCAGGTCTGCTGTCGGTCAGGGAAAACCAGGCGGTTTCCCGGTCGTACAAATCTCCTCCCGGCAGGATTCTATCTCCAAACCTGCTGAAAGACCGCTCCCGGACACGCTGACTTCGAATCTCTTTCGGTGCACTGATCAGCACAATGTACTCCAGCGACGCGATCAGCCTGTCACCGTAATCGCCCTTGACCGCGGCAAAAACAAAATGGCTGTTGTTCCCGATCTTCTCTTCCAACAGCCGGATCACTTCATCCTTACTCCTTGGACCGGAAAAAGCATATGCCGGATCCGTCTTCGGGAAGAACAGATCCTCATTGTCTATGAATTCATAACCGATGCGATCGGCAAGCATCCGACCCAGCGTGCTTTTTCCCGCTCCATTCAGTCCACATATCAGGATTCCCAAGCAGTTACACTCCCTCCGTATGAAGGATCGAATCAGGACAAAGACATCGAAAACCGCCCTGGCCGCGATCTGGGATCAGACCATTCCTTTTCCCATGGCCACAATCCCGCCCCCCAGGGAGAAGTATCCTTGTTTACATGAAAGATGAGCTGAAGGACAGGATGAAGTCCTGAAAAACCCTTGAGGATGTGAAGCATGATGTGCGAAGCGGTCCCTCCGTTTCGCGATCTTTACAGAACGCGGCGCAGGAACTCCCGGGTGCGCAGGCTGTCCGGACTGGTGAAGATTTTCTCCGGGCTGCCCTCTTCCTCGATCACGCCGTCGGCCATGTAAACCACATGGGAGCTGACGTCCCGGGCAAAGGACATTTCATGGGTCACCACCAGCATGGTCATCTTCTCCGCCGCCAGGCTCTTCATGACATCCAGCACCTCTCCCACCATCTCCGGATCCAGGGCGGAGGTCGGTTCGTCAAACAGCAGCACCTCCGGCTCCATGGCCAGCGCCCGCGCGATGGCGACGCGCTGCTTCTGACCGCCGGAGATCTGGGCGGGGCGGGCGTTGATATAGGGCAGCATGCCCACCTTGTTCAGGTAAAACAGCGCCCGGTCCCGGGCATCCTTTTTCGGCGCGCGGTTCACCTTGCGCTGGCCGATCATGCAGTTGTCCAGGATCGTCAGGTTATAAAACAGGTTGAAATTCTGAAAAACCATGCCCACCCGGGCCCGGTAGGCGCTCTGGTTGGTTTTGCCGTCCGTGACGCTCTGCCCGTGAAACAGGATTTCTCCCGTAGTCAGGGTCTCCAGCAGATTGATGCAGCGCAGAAGGGTGCTCTTGCCGCTGCCGCTGGCACCGATAATGCAGGTCACGTCCCCCTGGGAGACGGAAAAGTCCACATCCTTGAGCACCGCATTGGTACCGAAGGTTTTGGAGAGATGCCGTACCTCCAGAATTGGCTCACTCATTGCATCTCCCCCTTGTAATCCCGGTTCTTCTCATCATAGGGCGCCTTGCCGGAAATGATGTAGGTTCCCGCAGTCATCACCAGCTGATCCGTGTTGACCAGCTCATAGCTGCTCTTCCCGGCCAGTTTTTTCTCCAGCTTCCGCAGGAGGAAGCTGGCCAGCAGCGTCAGGAACAGATAACCGCCCATCTCCAGAAATGCGGAGGGGAAATACTTGAACACCGCGCCGCTGACCATCTTGTGAACCGCGAAGAAGTCCTGGAAGCCGATGATGAACATGACGGAGGTATCCTTCACGTTGATGATATAGTTGTTGCCGATCTGCGGCATGATGTTGCGCAGCGTCTGGGGCAGGATAATATAGAGCATCGTCTGAAAATGGTTCATGCCGATGGCTTTGGCGCCTTCGAACTGCCCCGGATCGATGCTGATGATCCCGCCCCGGACGGATTCGGCCATGTACGCTCCGGTATTGATGGAAACGACGATAATGCTGACCGTCCAGATATCCTTGAACGAGATGCCGAAGAAATACGGCATGCCGTAATAGATGAAGACCGCCTGCAGGATCATGGGCGTGCCGCGGAAAACCTCGACATACGCCCGGATCACGATCCGCAGGAGCTTCAGAAAGAACCGTTTGACCCACAGGTCACCCGGCCCGTAGGGAATGGTCTGCAGAATTCCGCAGAAAAAGCCAATCACACAGCCAATCAGGGTCGACACCGTCGCCAGAATCAGCGTGTTGGCAATACCGGTCAGATATACGCTCCCGTATTTGGCCCAGATGGACCCGATATCCGAGAATAATTGCGTCAGCATGGATGTCCTCTTTCCTGATCTGCGCGGCGGTTACTCTCCCAGCGGCTGAACCTTGATCGCTTCCGCCATGAGGGCGTTGAAATCATCCGCCGTCTTCTGCTGCAGGTACGCGTTCAGCGCATCCAGCAGGGCCGTATTCCCCTTCTGGATGGAAATGCCGATATTGATATCCTCGTCGGACACCGCAAAATCATCCCCGGAGCCGGCGAAGTCCAGCAGCTTCAGGTCCGGATAGGCAATCAGCGCGCCCTGCGCCGTGGGCATGTCCGTGCAGACAAAGTCCACCGTGCCGCTCTCCACCGCCATGAGCATCGCGGGGGCGGATTCGGCCGGAGGCACGATCGTGGCGCCCTTCACCTGCGGCAGGCAGGTGTCATACCAGATGGTGCCGCTCTGGCTGGTGGCGCTGCCGCTCAGCTCGCTGATGCCCTTTGCAGCGGCGTTGGCGTTGCCTTCCTTCGCCAGGCACACGATGGTCGCGTACAGATAGGGACCCGCGAAATCCACGGCTTCCATCCGTTCCTTCGTCATGCTCTGGCCGGCGATCACCGCGTCCACGATGCCGCTCTGAATCGCGGGAATCAGGCTGTCCCAGTCCAGCTGCACAATCTCCAGCTGCCAGCCGTTGGCCTCGCAGATGGCCTTGGCCATCATCACGTCATATCCGTTCGCATACAGGCCGGGCTTGTCCTTGATCGGAACCGCGCCGTTGGAATCATCCGGCTGTGCCCAGTTGTACGGCGCGTAGGCGCATTCCATGGCCACCGTCAGAACCCCGTCCTCCAGGCCGGGAATCGCACCCTCCGCAAAAGCGCAGGAAGCCAGACAAAGGGACAGTGCAACCAGCAACACAATCAGTTTTTTCATGGTGAGATTCCTCCAGTTGATGATTTCGTCAGCGCTCCGCAAGCGCCTTGGCCGCCCTCCGGATGAATGCTTCGGAAGACCCGGCCGGTTTCTGTATTATAACGCCCCCGCTTTATCCCTGTAAAGGACTAACGTCCGAAACACAAAAAACATACCGAAGAAAAACAAGCCGGTGCCCTGGTTGGAGATCCATGAAAATGGTGTACCCCCAGGCGGCTGATTTTTTCGGACCGGAATCAGCGTTGTTGATCGGCCGGAATGATTATGATATGCTTAGCTTCCGGAAATGATCCGTTATCATGATCAGCATCCGGTATCGGGCTTCGCCATGTGATGCCCGGTTTGCGCCGGCAGGAAGAAATGCACATGACAGAAAACCTGATCCGTCCGGACCGATCCCATGATTTACAGGAGAGAAAATCAATGGACGTTCTATCGCGAATCGTGAATCAGATGCCCGCTTCGATCGCTTCTGTTCTCGGCCGCCAGGCGGGAAAAATGGACAGTCTCGGACAATCCGGGGCACAGGTATTTCTTTTTGATGATTATGTACTGAAGATCCGCCCCGCAGACGACAGGGATACCGTTGATGTGCGGATCCTGGAGTGGCTTGCAGGGAAAGCGCCAGTCCCCCGGATCGCTGCGCATGAAGTGCAGGACGGCCGGGACTGGCTGCTGATGACGCGTATTCAGGGACGGGAGCTGTGCAAACCCGATGTGATGAACAACCCTATGCTCCTGCTGGACTGTATGGCCGAAGCTTTGCATACACTGTGGGCGATGGATGTGACAGACTGTCCGTTTGAAAGAACCGTAGCGGAGGATCTTGCTCACGCGGAAGCGGCCATCCTTTCCGGATGCTTTGATCCTTCCGGCTGCGAGCCGGAAACTTTCGGACCGGCCGGGTTTCAATCACCGGAAGCACTCATCAGCTGGCTGAAAGAAAACCTGCCGCCCCAGGACCGCGTGGTAACACACGGGGACTTCTGTCTGCCAAATCTCTTTACAGACGGAAAGCGGTTTACGGGATTCATTGATGTGGGCAGCGTCGGAGCTGCCGACCGCTGGATGGATCTGGCCCTTGGCTGGCGAAGCCTGAAGCATAACAGCGATGGACACTATGGGAAGGTTTATCCGGATATCGATCCGGATGATCTGTTCCATGCGGCAGGGGTCACGAAAGATGCAGAGAAGCTCCGGTATTATATCCTGCTGGATGAATTAAACTGATCCGGGAAAACACTTCGGAGCGTCCGGGCTGTTCATCGTTGGATCTTTTGTCCTGTTCGTCCTGCCCATGTTCATTTGGGGGCTCCTGACTATTCCGGTTTACCCGGTCACCAGTTTGCCCAGATTTTTGGGTTCAGTCACTGCATCTGTGTGATGGTACCCAGGATCTGAGCGATGGCGTGGGCCATGATCCCTGAGGAACATTCATCCGGCATTCACCTTTCGGCGCTATGCAAAATGGTCCCGGCGCCTGAGAACGCCGAGGCCATTTTGTCGAGCGCTGAGGCGCCTGCCTCAGCGTGATGAGCCGATCCGATTACAGGTTGATGTAGGCCGCGGCGGGATCCAGATAGGTCACATCCATATCGCCGTCCCTGTCCTGCTCCAGGACGATGATGATGCCTTCGGCCTCGATCATTTCCCGGCAGTCCTTCAGGTCGCCGTCATCGTCGATGGCAAATCTGGCGTTGCCGAGCTTTTCGGCACTGAAGGGAACCGCGGGGCCGTAGGTCTGCTCCAGAGCAGCCTTGACCGCTTCATAGCTGGTCCCTTCCTCCATGTCATAATGGAAAGCCACCAGCGCATCGTCCACAAACTTGAAGCAGATGTCGCAGGCAAAGGAAGCATCGGTGACATGCTCATACTCCAGTTCGGTGAAGGCAACCGGGCCGCGGGTCGCTTCGCGGTCGATTTCAGGATTCGGGCGGGCAAAGATTTCCATTACCTGATCCAGATTCATACCGAACCGGATGCCGCCGAGGAATTCAGGGGCAACGGCTTCTTCCGCCAGCACGGGGGTCAGTCCGAGAACAACGGCCAGGGCCAGGGTCAGCAGGAATGCGATCAGTTTCTTCGTGTTTGTGTTCCTCCATTTGTGATTTTGATTTTCCTTACGTCAGTAGATACGCGGCCAAAAAGAGAAAAGCAGTCGGGATCCGGATCATTTCTCAAAGCCGGCGCGGCGCCAAAGTCAGTCACCGGAAATCCCGGGGATGGAATCTCCCACGCCTCAGTAATTCTCCGCGTTCACCTCGAAGTAACTTTGCGGATGCGCGCAGACCGGGCAGACTTCCGGCGCTTTTGTGCCGACGACAATATGTCCGCAGTTTCTGCATTCCCAGATCTTCACTTCGCTCTTTTCAAAAACCTGTTTCATTTCCACGTTCTTCAGCAATGCGCGGTATCTCTCCTCATGATGCTTCTCGATCGCGGCAACGCCTCTGAACTTCTCCGCAAGTTCCGGGAAGCCTTCCGCCTCCGCCGTCTTCGCGAAGTCCTCATACATGTCGGTCCATTCGTAGTTCTCCCCGTTCGCGGCCGCCTCAAGGTTCTCCGCCGTATTTCCGATGCCGTTCAGTTCCTTGAACCACAGCTTCGCGTGTTCCTTTTCGTTTTCCGCCGTTTTCAGAAACAGCGCGGCAATCTGCTCAAAGCCTTCTTTTTTGGCCTTTGAAGCAAAATAGGTATATTTGTTCCTGGCCTGGGATTCGCCGGAAAAAGCGGCCTGGAGGTTCTTCTCCGTCTGGGTGCCTGCATATTTGCTGTTCATCTGCCTGTTTCCTCCCTTTTGCAGTTATTGCTAAACTATTATACCATTGATGGGACGCAATTTGCAAACAGACTGACGGAGCCTTCAGCCCTGTTTCCCCAGGGGCGCCGACCTGATGGCAGACGAAAGCACAGGCTCCGCCCACGGACAAACCGTATGGGTGTCGGCCCTGTGACGGCAGAAAGCCGGTCACTCATGCGGAAACCCTGTGGCATTCCGGAACTTCGCTTGACTTATGCGCGATCCTTCCTATGTTATAACATTGCGTTTTTTTGCGCGGCAATCAACGGAACAGCGGACGGAGCGAAACATGAACACCCGGATGAATCCCACCCGGGTCGCTTGTTGAGGTGGTCAAATGGACTCAAATGAAAACGTGCTGTATCAGAATATTCTTGAGGCGCTGTCGGAGGGCGTCATTCTTAATGAAAAAGCTTCTCCGGGAAGGATATTTCTCACTCCGGCTTCCGGACGGAACGCCAACGAAAGCGTCATCTTTTCATGATCTTGCGGATGGTTTGCGGCTCAGTCTCCGGAAAATGCAGGCGGATCTGTTTCTCCATCTTCAGATATGATTGTTCCGGTTCCCCCTCTTCCCCGTTCACAAAATCATATCCCCACTTCGTTTCCGGCGTCATAAAGGAGGGCAGATGCCAGCCGTAGGCGATTCCCTTTTTGTTCCGCTTCTGCCGGAACCGGCTGATCAGCAGAAACGACTGCATCTGAAGATCGATCATCAGCCCGTCAAATCCCTTCTCCACCCCGGCGCTCTTCCGGATCTGGCCCGACATCAGCTCCAGGCCCACGGCATTTTCATCCAGCTTCAGGGTGTCCAGGATTCTCTTTGCTCCGCCCTTCATCTTCCCGTCTTCGTACAAGCCCTCATAGTCGTATCCGTCTCTCCGGTAATTCGCAAAGGCGGGAAACCACTGTTTTGAGACGAAGCCGGCTTTCCTGTCAAAGAACTTCCCATAGGCGATATCATCATACTCCGCCAGGATCATTCTCCAGATCCAGGGATCACTGGCCGGATCATCCGACCACCAGTCCCAGGCGGGCACGCGCTCCTCCACGGAAAAGCCCGGAATGCCCACAGAAAACAGCGGCAGAAAGCCGATCCTCCGAATCAGCTCCGCCACCTCCTCCGGTGATTTCAGCCGGTTCGGATCATTCCTTTTACAGCCTCTCAGGTTCCAATCTCCGTCCATGATGCTTCCTTCCTCGGATTCCGGTCTTCGCAATCCGGCTGACCGTTCTGCCAGTCCATCCGCTTCCCGGCTGCCGTCATGATTATAGCGGGTGCCCGGCCTTTGGTCAATCGATTGCCGAACCGCCGGATGATCCTGTGCCGATCCTTCCCTGTCATTCACACCCGGGGATATTTTCACCGAAAAAAAAGAGGCGCGGCAGGCCGCCCCGGAAGGCGCCTGCCGCGCGGTAAATTATACCGCCGGGGTGAAAAGCATATCCATACTGCCGAAGAAGTTCATCCAGAGGCCTTCCTCGCCGGGGACGAAGCGGAGCTCGCCGTTGCCGTAATAGTCGATCACGGCATGGTTGCCGTCCGGAACCCAGTGCAGCCCGGGAACGGGCGTACCGGCCATGGCAAATTCCGCGGTGCCGTCGGCATGGAAAATAACGGAGTATTCGGAGCCGAGAACGGAGGCATCGGAGCGGTGGCCGGAGGTGACGAAGCTGACGCAGACATACTTCGTATCCATCGGGATCGCAAAATCGCCGGAGACGAGCACCGGCGCAGCGGCCGGCTCCACCGCCGGAGCCTCTGTCGGCGCGACGGTCTCGGGAGCGCCGTAGAGCTGCTCATACAGATCCTCAAAGACGGGGCTGCCCGGCGTCCAATGGGCTTCCGGATCCCGGCTCATGATCGAGTAACCGCCCTCCCGGCTGCCCCACTGGAGGCATCCGTCCGGCAGGAGCACCAGGCCCATCTCATCATCATAGAGCGCAAACCCGGTCTCGCCTTCCATCATGCCCCAGGTCCGGTCCGAATTCTGGCCGGTATGGCGGCCGGTTCCGTCGGCCCGGAGCTCCAGGGTGTCATGCAGATCCCACATCTCCCGCGGGTCTCCTGAGCCGCCGCCGGTATGCAGATAGATCTCATACCACAGGCCGATATAATCCTCCCGGCGGGCATCCAGACCCCAGCGGGCTGAGCCGTCCGCCGGCTGCGGGACGGGTGCGGGGGCCGGTTCCGCAACAGGTTCCGGGGCCGGTTCGGGAGCCGGTTCAGGTTCAGGTTCGGGGGCGGGTTCCGGTTCCGGCGCAGGTTCCGGTTCCGGAGCGGGTTCAGGAACCGGTTCGGGTTCCGGCGCAGGAAGCGGATCGACACCCTCCGGCGCAGCTTCCCGAATGACGGTGACCTTCTCCAGCAGGGCGGCAAGCTTTTCCTGCGCAGCGGAAAGCTGATCATCCGACGCGTCCCAGGGGAGATAAACCGTGACATTCTTGGACTGGCGCAGGAAGGCGTCCTCCGCGATTTCCGGCAGGACGGCGGAGGCAAAATGCACCTCCTCGATATGATAACCGGCGAAGGCCTGGCTGCCGATGGATTCGAGGCCCGCGGGGAAGAAAACCCGGTGGGAGGAAACGGAAGCAAAGGCCTTGTCGCCGATGCGCCGGACGGTGGAAGGAATGATCAGATCCGTATCAACGGATGAGGCATACATGAAGCACTGATCCGGAATCTCCGGCAGACCTTCCGGCATGGTAATCTCCCGGCCGGCGTACTCATAGAATGCGCCGGGGCCGAAGGACTGCACGCAGGACGGCAGGCGGATATAAGACAGGCAGTCCAGCCCCCTGAAGGCATTCTCCCCGATAGACTCCACGCCGTCCGGAATCGTGACAGCAAAGAGATCATCGCATTTTTCAAAAGCGCCGGGACCGATGGCCCGGACGGGCACGCCGTCGATCTCCGCGGGAATATCGACCCAGGCATCCGTTGATTCGCATCCGGTGACGGTGCCGGTCTCCGGGTCGAAGATCAGCTTCGGATCCAGCGGCGTCTGCGCCTTGGCGGGGCTGCCGGAGGGCTGAATCAGATCCGGCTCCGTATGGGTCAGGGCGGCGCGGTAGGCCTCAACCTGATCATCCGGCACGAGAATCCGGGTGTTTTTCATGCTGGACACGGTATACAGCGCCAGCTCCGGGTTCACAAACAGCGGGCAGGGGCCTTCGAAGATCACCTGCTCCATATTCTCTACCCAGGTGATAAAGGCGCCTTTGATGATCCGCACATTGGCGGGGATAACGACTTCTTTCATCACCTTGGTCTTGGACAGGAAGCCTCCCTCAAGCGCCTGCAGGCTCTGGGGGAGAATGACGCGCTCGAGCTGCTCATCCCTGTAAAGAATGTTCAGTCCCAGGCTGACAATCCCCTCGGAGAAGGTGACGGAGGTCAGATCAGGGCGGTCGTTGAGGCCGGTGCCGGACACATGGATGAGGGGCTTCCCGTCGTACTCGGCGGGAACCACGGCATCCGTCGAGGCGCCGTTGTATTCCTTCAGCATATGGCCGGAGAACACCCATTCCGGCGACGGCTCCCCGGCGGAGACGGCCAGCGGCAGCGCCAGGAAGGCGGCCAGCAGCAGGCAAAGCAGTTTTTTCATCGGGCATACGCTCCTTTCAGATGATATCCCATTATACCATTTTGGCAGAAAGCCCGGCGCTCCGGAAGGGAGTGCCGGGCGAAATTTTCCAAAAGATTATCTGGCCTCGAGAATCGCGTTGCGGTAGAGGTTGGAGACGATCTCCGCGGCGACCTCGGGGGCGTCCGCATAGAGCAGATCCATCAGTCCCTTGCGGGCTTCGTAGACCTTGTCCAGCAACATGCGGCAGGCCGCGATGGCCTTTTTGCCTTCCTGATCGGCCGCCTTATAGTTCGCGTTGACGATGGCATCGAGGGTCAGCTGCCAATCGCGCTGGGCCTGGAGAAAGGCGCCGGTCCGCGCCGATCCGCCGGTCTGGCTAATGCGCGTGCGGATGCCCGCGAGGGCGCGGCCATAGGCGGCATCATAGTGCTCGGTCATCGGGCTGTCGGCGCCCTGCAGGGCTCCGATCTCCCGGACGGAGCGGTCATAGGCCGCGGAGGCGCTGAGGCTCTGGTATGTGCCGGTCAGGCTGTCCGCCAGCTTCGCGGGGGCCGTGTGCAGGATGTTGCACAGCTCAATCGCGCGCAGGCGCAGGCTCTCGGCGATCAGTTTTTCCGTGGCGGTTTCATCGCCGCCGGCGCGCATGGCCTTCCAGGTGCCCAGGTAACTGTAATACGTGACCTGATCGTTCAGGACGGCGACCTTCGCGCCGCTGTCCGCGGCATCATAGAGGGTCTGATACATCTCGTCGATCGCGGCGCGCCAGATCTCCGCAGCGGCGCGCCATCCGTCCGCGGTGCCGGCGGCCGCGGCCGCTTCCGCGTCCTGTGCCGCCTGCATATGGGCGGAGCACGCGTGCAGGTTATAGACGCCGTCGGTCGCGCCCAGGGACAGCAGCCGCGTCTCGCAGAAGGCGGGGCCGGAGCCGAAGTTCAGATAGGTCGGCGTGCCGTCGGCCGTCAGGATCGGATTGCCATACTCATCGGTAATGATCGGCTTGCCGTCCGGGCCGATGACGACATATGTGCCGTCCGGCAGCTTCAGCACGGGATACCCGGAGGGATCCGTGACGATCTTGCCCTCCGGATCCAGCACGGGCGTCGTGCCGGGCGGCGCGATGACCGGCTTGCCGTCGGGATCCAGGACGGGCTTGCCGTCGGGATCCAGCACCGGCACCAGGGAGGTTCCGCCGTCCGGATCCTTGGGGAGCTTATCGGGATCGAAGGTTCCGCCGGGGAGCTCGGGTGTGCCGCCGGGCGTGATGCCGGGAATCGGGCCGGGGTGCTCGCTGGTCTGGGAATAGACCGGGCTGCTGAGGATCGGCGTGCCCGGGATGCCGGTGATCTCATAGGTCGCGGTGGCGCTGTTGATGACCCAGCCGACATTCACGTCCGGCGCCGTAACGGTCCAGGAGAAGGGGAAGGAAGCGCTCTTGCCGGGCGCGAGGGACGGCGCGGTGCCGATCGGGAGGAATCCGCCCAGGCTGTCCGTAACCGAGATATTGGTCAGCGGAACCTCGCCGTCGTTCGTCACGGTGATCAGATAGGAGATGGTTTCACCCTCCTGATACCAGCTGCCGTTGGCCGGGAAGCTCGTTTCCGCCTTGACGACGGTCGCGCTGACAACGGATCCCGTGATCACCGGGCCCAGGGGATCGGTATGCCCATCCGGCTTCTTGTCCGGATCGGGATCCGGGGTCTTCTTGCCGTCCGGATCGGGCACCGGATATTTGACGGAGCCGTCCTTGTTGGTCGGGGCATGGGCAGGGTTGCTGTCCCAGGTATGACTGATCCCCCGCACGTCCTCGCCGGTGGCGCTGGCCTGATTCATGACGGAACCGAAAATCGCATCATATCCGGTCACGACATGATCCGGCACGGTGCAGGGCTGGGTTTCTCCGGGGGCGAGCTCCGCGAAGGAGCCGACGGTGACGCCCTGATCCGTGACGATGATATTGCGGATGGGCTCCTGGCTGTTATTGGTTACGGTCAGGCTCCACCGGATCGTTTCACCCTCCTCGAACCAGCTGCCGTTGGCGGGGATATTGGCCACGCTCTTGTGCAGCAGGAGGCCGGTTTTGCTGATCACCGGCAGGGTCAGGCTGTTGGAAACAGCCTTCTTTTCCTTTCCGCTGCCCGGATCGGTCCAGGTGCCCTCCAGGGGCGGGAAATAGATATAGCCGTTGTCGACATCCGTTTCGGTGACGGCGTACAGGTGCCAATCGGGGAGTACCCTGGTAACACCTGAGTATCCTTTTTCACCGGAGCTGAATGAGTGAACGTAAGAATCGCCGTCAAAGGGGTAATACTCTTGTACGTCAATGGGAACGGAACTGGTGTTTTCCCAAAGTGCCTCTACATGCACTTCCTCTCCCAGCTGGTAACCCGAAGGATCCGCGGAAGCGCCATTTTCATACTGCGTAATTTTCAGATCGCTGTCTTGCGTTTCATCCGGAATCTCCCAGCCGGCGGGGCCGGGGCGCTTCACGTTCCAGGAGCCGGAGATTTTGTTGGATTCACACAGCTGCTCCTCGGTATCCGGATCAAGACCGGTTAACCAGAGGGTTACGTCCACCCGTCCCAGATATTCCGCTGTTTCCGTGCCGGGCGTAAGATATTTGCTGTCTGCGCTGCGCAATAAATAGCTTGAAAAGTGTTCACCAGAGGCAATAAAGACTTTGTATCCGGGAGAAATGGTATCTCCGTTTCCAAATTCCACGTGGTAACGAATAGACAGGTCTGTATTGCCGGAATTGATAACGGAAAAATTCATATCCAGCTGTTCATCCGCTTCCACATCCCCCTCCGGGATCTGCTTGTCCTTGATCAGCGTGAGGGCGGGATGGCGGCCTTCGGGCATGTAATGATTGACAAAGGTGACGGTATTCCCGGCCATGGACTGGGTGCAGACGTATCCCTCGGGCACAACTTCCTCGAAGGTGATATCTGGAGCGTGATCCGGGTCGATCCCAAGCAGGCCCCAGCACCAGCCGTTCTCCTCGCTGAGGGTAATGGGTGAATGCAGGACTCCGTCTATATATACGTTAACAACCACCGAATCTGGCCGGGCTCCGGCGGCGTTATTGTCGTCATCCCATTCCTTGACGGCAAATCTGAGTGCGGCAATTACGGAGATCGGATCAGGTTCCGGCGTGATGGGAACCTCGGTCACCGGCACTTCCGTGATCGGAACAGGCGTGATGGGAACCTCGGTCACCGGCACTTCCGTGATCGGAACGGGTGTGATGGGAACCTCGGTGACCGGCACTTCCGTGATCGGAACGGGTGTGATGGGAACCTCGGTCACCGGCACTTCCGTGATCGGAACAGGCGTGATGGGAACCTCGGTCACCGGCACTTCCGTGATCGGAACGGGCGTGATGGGAACCTCGGTCACCGGCACTTCCGTGATCGGAACTTCCGTCACGGGCACAGGCGTGACGGGCAGCGCATCGAGATCGCGATACTCTTCGGCGCCGCAGCGGGTGCAGACCCGTTTCTCCTGGCCCTTGACGCCCGGCTGCGGCTCGGTGACGACAGTCCAGCCGCCCCAATCATGGCCCAGGGCGGGAATCTCCGCCTGCTCAGTCAGCACCGTGCCGCAGCGGGAGCAAATGGTACCCTCCCTCAGTCCGGCCTCCGTGCAGGTGGCCGCCTTCCCGGCGACCATCTCCGGCGCGTGGCCCAGCGGGCCGTACTGTCGGTCCTCATATGCCTCATGGCAGCTGCTGCAGATGTGGTTTTCGATTCCCTGCTCCGTACAGGTAGCCGGCAGATCCACCACCCATTCGCCGGGGACATGGTCCAGGGCGGGGATCGATTCGGTCTTGGTCTCGCCGCAGCGGGTGCATGTATAGGTTTTCTCGCCCGCTCCCGCGCAGGTGGCGGTCTTGGTCACCGTGCCGCCATCCCAGCTATGCCCGAGGGCAGGGATGGTTTCAGTTTTCGTCTGGCCGCAGGATGCGTTAATGATCATCCTCTGACAGGTATAGGTCATTTCGCCCACTTCCGTGCAGGTCGCCGCCTTTGTGACGACGCCCTCGTCCCACTCGTGACCGAGCGCGGGATTATGGTAGGTTTGGCTCTTTTTGCACTTCGTGCAGCGGATTTCGTAGATCTCCTCATTTGTGCAGTTCCCGATCTGTATGGTTGTCCATGCAAGGTCATGGAATTCGCCGGCCGCCACAGGGCATTCCTGTTCGACCCATGACGAGTCCTCCGCCGATGTGGAGACAGGCGCCGTGCCAAACAGCATCAGCAGGGCCAGCGCCAACGCAAAAAACCGTTTTTTCATCGTTTCCCCTCCTTTTTTCGTTCCGATACCCTTCGGTTTTCCCAGCCCCTGATTCGCAGCGGATCCGGGGCTTTTGGGGGGCATCCCACACAACGACTACAGAAGTTTCCTGCCTCCCAGGGGAGAACGGTACAGGATTCTTCATCTGTTTTCAGTTTAACAGGAAAAGCGATGGCTGCACATCGTCCGATCGGACGATATTTTGTTACAAAACTATGAATTTTTATCTGATAAGGGCGCCTTGGGCAGAAAAAATGCGGAAGCCGCCTGATATTGAAATCGGACAGACGGATCTATGCCCACCATAAGCGGTCCTGTCCTTTTCACTGGCCCGGTAGAAATAAGCTCCGTCTTCCTCATTCTCCCAGTTTGAGAGAAGCCGGAAATCCCCGATCGCCGCTACATCCACTTTTTCCGTCTGAACCACACCAGGCAGACCACCACAATGACGATCGAGATCACGATGACGGCCGGATAGCTGAACCGCCATTCCAGCTCCGGCATATAGCGGAAATTCATCCCGTACCAGCCCGCAATCAGCGTCAGCGGCAGAAAGATCGACGTGATCACCGTCAGCACCGTCATGATACGGTTCTGCCGGACCTCCATCTGGGACTGCATCAGATCCCGCAGCTGCATCACGTATTCCCGCTGACCGTTCACCAGCTCCTGCAGCCGCACGACCCGTTCGGTAAACATATGAAAATATCGCAGGTTCTCCTCCCGGAAGAAGCCGTTCTCGTTTTCCTCCAGCTCCTGCCCCAGATCGATCAGCTGGGCGTAATGCACGCGCAGGTCCAGCAGATCGCCCCGGATATCGTTCATCGCCTGCGGATACTGCTCCACCTCGCCGCGCAGAATTGCTTCCTCAATCCGGTTCAGCTTCTGCTCCGACTTTTCCAGCAGGGTCAGATCCTGGCTGATCGTCATTTCCAGCAGATCATACAGGAAGCGCTCCAGCCCCGGCAGCCGCCATTTCTTGCTCTGGCAGATCGCCTGCAGCATCTTTTCGGCATACCCGCTGTCATCCACCAGCACGATGCCCTTTTCGTCCAGCGCGAAGGAAAAGCAGTGGCGCGGCCCGCTGATGTTGTCCCGATCCGGAATGGCCAGTGTGCCGGTCAGCGAATCCATATTCACCACGGCCTTGGTCTCCTGGGACGCATCCATGTCCATGTCGATCAGCATGTCAAACTTTTCCCGCTCCAGCCGCCATTCCGTGCTGCTCAGCAGCGCCACATACTGCCCGCCGCCTTCCCGGATGTCCCCGGGCTCGCAGGGGGTCAGAGATTCCCGGATCAGATAGTACATCTTTTTTCTCCCGTATCAGGCAGAATCCCCGGCCAGGCTGCCGGGAGGGCAGCGTTTTCATGACCGCTGCTCCCGTCCGACAGTATAGCACGCCTCCGGTCAAAGAGCCAGCATGCGCATGCAAAATCCGGATTGACATCGGGTTCCGTAAAGGATATGATTGCTTCCGGTATTCTTCGAAAGACGGGCTGCAGCCTGAAAAGCCGCGGCGGAACAGAGGCCCTATGACCCAGCGCAACACCCTGATGACGGAAGGAAACATCCGCCGGAAAATGCTCGGATTCGCTCTGCCGATCCTGGCCGGCTATTTTTTTCAGCAGCTGTACAATACGGTGGACGCCCTGATCGTCGGTAACTATCTGAACGCGGACGCACTGGCCGCCGTCACATCCACCGGTTCCTATACCTATCTGATGATCGGCTTTGTCACCGGCTTTTCCACCGGCGCCAGCATCATCATCGCCCGGCATATCGGCTCGGAAAACACGGAGGAGACGGAAAGAGCCGTGCATACCGCCGTGGCCCTGGGGCTTTTATTCAGCGTGGTGATGACCGCCCTGGGCGTCCTGGTCACGCCGGGCATCCTGCGCCTGATGGGAACACCGGACAGCGTGTTCGACCGCTCCTGCCGCTACCTTCAGGTCTATTTTGCGGGCGCTTCCTTCCTGGTGATGTACAACATGTTCGTCAGCATCCTCCAGGCCTCCGGAGAAAGCCGGTACCCGCTTCTGTGCCTCGCGGTCAGCTCGGTGACCAATATCGTGCTGGATATTCTTTTCATCTCCGTCTTCCATATGGACGTGGAAGGCGCGGCGCTGGCCACGGTGCTTTCGGAAGTGCTGAGCATGCTGCTGGTGGCCGTAAAGCTGCTGAAAAGCCGAAGCAGCATCCGTCTGCGCCCCCGGAAGATCCGGTTTGACCGGGATAACCTGCGGTATATCATCCGGTACGGATTTCCGACCGCCATGCAGGGCTGCGTGATCGACCTGTCCAACATGCTGATTCAGTCCTATATCAACAGCTTCGGCCGGGACGCGATGGCCGGCATCGGCGCGAGCACCAAGGCGGAGGGCTTCATGTTTCTTCCCGTGACCGCCTTTTCGATGGCTCTGACCACCTTTATCTCCCAGAACGTCGGCGCCAACAAGCCGGACCGGGTCCGCGCCGGGGCCAAATTCGGGCTTTTGTGCACCGCCGGGATCCTGCTTCTTTTCGGAACGGTCGCCTGGTTCTTTGCGCCGCAGATCGTATCGCTGTTCAGTTCGGATCCGGCGATTATCCGCTATGGGGCCAGGCGCACCATGGTCTGCGCGTTTTTCTACTGCCTGTGCGGCTTCTCCCATACCGCCTCCGCCCTGATGCGCGGGCTGGGAAAGCCGGTCACCCCGATGGTGGTGATGCTGGTATGCTGGTGCGCGGTGCGGGTTATCGTGCTGTTCACCCTCGGCCAGTCCGTGCATGATATCCGGCTGATCTACTGGATCTATCCGTTCACCTGGACCCTGTCCAGCATCGTGTATCTGCTGGATTTCCGAAAGCTGCATATCTTCTCACGCAAGGCGGATCCCATCCCATCGAAGTAACAAAGAACGCGGTTCCGGTATTGCCTGCCGGAACCGCGTTCCTGATCCGTTCTGATTTCTTCATGCCTTCCGCGGTTTATCTCACGACCGCGCTGGTCTGCGGTCCCAGGGTCAGGATGCCGTCCGCCAGAGCGGCTCCGCCGTCCTCCGGCTCCGCGGTGACCCATCCGGATATTTCCGTGAAATCCGTTTCCGTTGCCGCCTTCAGATCGAGGGTGACGGATTTCGCCGTCGTGTTATGAAGCACGCCGACGACGGAACCGTTCCATTTGCACAGATATCCCCCGGCCTTGGTGTCCGGGAACTTCAGCGCCATCAGCTCGCCCCGCGCGATCTCCGGATTCGCACGGCGCAGGGCGATCAGCTTCCGGTAATGGTTCAGCAGGCTGCCCGGCATCCTTTCCAGATCGGTCACCGCATAGGGCGTCTGCTTGTCATAGGTGCTGCCGACGGGATCTTTGACGGTATCCCCGTCTCCCCACAGCATCGCCAGGCGGCGGTTGGCATCCGTGTTCGCACCGCCCCGGGATCCCCGCAGCCCGATCTCCTCTCCGTAATAGATAAACGGAGAACCCGGGGAAAGAATATACAGGCTGGCCGCCACCGCCATCCGGCCGGAGGCCACCGTCAGATATCCGGCCGCCCGGTCCGTGTCATGATTGGCAATGAAGGGGATGTTCATGGCTTCCGGTTGGATGGCGCGGATGGACTTCTGATAGCTTTCCAGCGCCAGCGCATAGCGGTTCACATCCCCGCCCTTCGCCGTTTCCGCGATCATTCCTTCCGCCTGGGAGGTTGCAAAATGGAAACAGTTGAATACAGCAGTATACCGGTTCGTGATCCCCTCCCCGTCCCAGACCTCCGCCACAGTATATACCGCCGGATTGATCTTTTTCAGCTCTCCGATATACCAGGTCCAGAATTCCACATTCCTGTCATGCTCGCCCAGATACAGGTATTTCGCCGCGTCAAAGCGGAATCCGTCCACGCCCATTTCCAGCCAGTACCGGGCGACATCCAGCGCCGCCTGCCGAACCTCGGGCGAGTCATAGTTCAGCTCCGGCATTCCGTCAGAGAAGTTGACCTCCACCTGAATATCCGTGGATGCGACATTCATGAAGCGGCGGCCGGCCGGCGGCGTTTCCCCCGCCGGAATCCAGGTATAGTAATCATAGCAGGGGCCGGAGGGATTGCGCATGATGTGGGAATTCACGAAACGCCGATACCAGAGGCTGTCCCGGCTGGTATGGTTCAGCGCCAGATCCAGAATCAGCTTCACATCCCGCTCATGGCAGATCCGGATCAGCTCCTGCAGATCCTCCAGCGTGCCAAAGGACGGATCGATCGTATAATAATCCACCGCGTCATATTTATGATAGCTCGGCGAGCGGAAGACCGGGGTCAGCCAGATGCCTTCAATGCCCAGACTCGTTTCCGAATCCGGGTTCCCGTCATTCAGATAGTCCATCCGGTTGATGACTCCCCGCAGATCGCCGATGCCGTCCCCGTTGGAATCGGAGAAGGACCTCACGAAGATTTCATAAAACACCCGGCTGTTGTTCATTTCATCCCGTCCCTCCGGCGATGTGCTTCCTTCCGCCGCGATGGCTCCCGCCGGAAGAAGGATGGCCAGCAGGAGACATATGATCCGTACAGCGATCCGCTTCATTCCGTTTCCCTCCATGATTCATTCACTCACCGTTTGAAAACAGGCGGGCCACACTTCGCGGCCCGCCCGTTTTTCTTTTCCTCAGCCGTCGATCAGGCTTCTCTCCGTTTCCGGATCAAACAGATGCATAGCCTTCGCCGGGAAGGTAATATACATACGGTTTCCGTATGCCAGGCTGCTGCGCTGCTCCGGCGTCAGGTCCATCGTGGGCAGACGGACAATGATCCTGTCGTCATGCTCGCTGGACAGGTGGAGATGCAGCTCGCTGCCCATCATCTCGTTGACGTTGATCCGGCAGGGAATCGCATTCTCCATCTGGTCAAACAGCACGGTGGTATGCTCCGGCCGGACGCCCAGAATAATCTTCTGGGAGCCGATCTTCTTCCGGTTCAGGACCGCGTTCTGATCCGCGTTCAGCGGAATCTTCACGCCCAGAATATTCACGCAGTATGCATCCCCGGCTTTCTCCAGTTCCGCCTGCAGGAAATTCATCTGGGGACTTCCGATGAAGCCGGCCACGAACAGGTTCACCGGCGTATCAAAAACCTCCTGGGGCGTGCCCACCTGCTCGATAAAGCCATCCTTCATGATCACGATCCGGTCACCCAGGGTCATGGCCTCCGTCTGGTCGTGCGTCACATAGATGAAGGTCGTATCCAGCTTCTGGCGCAGCAGGATGATCTCCGCCCGCATCTGGTTGCGCAGCTTGGCATCCAGATTCGAAAGCGGCTCATCCATCAGGAAGACCTTCGCATTCCGGACCATGGCGCGGCCGATGGCCACGCGCTGGCGCTGGCCGCCGGAGAGCGCCCGGGGCTTCCGGGTCAGGTATTCCGTGATGCCCAGGATCTGAGCCGCATTGGTCACCCGCTCGTACACCTCATCCTCCGGCACCTTCTTCAGCCGCAGGCTGAAGGCGATGTTGTCGTATACCGTCATATGCGGATAGAGCGCATAGTTCTGGAATACCATGGCGATATCCCGGTCCTTGGGCTGCAGGTCATTGACCACCGTTCCGTCGATCTCCACGGTGCCGCCGGAGATGTCCTCCAGGCCGGCGATCATCCGCAGGGTCGTGGACTTTCCGCAGCCGGAAGGGCCGACGAACACGATGAATTCCTTGTCCTTGATATCCAGATTGAAATCATGCACGGCCGTGACTTTGTTGTCATATACTTTTTTGACATCCGTCAGTTTTACGCTTGCCATCTGTCTTTCCTCCTACCTTATCCTCCGCAACCTCAATCGGCGCGGCTCCACACTGTGGAGACCGCTTGTTTCGGTTGATTTCACCTCTGACGAGACTTCCGCCTCAGGCGGTCGTCAGAGGTTCATCCTTTAACAGCCCCACCGGTAACGCCTTCAACGTAGTACCGCTGCAGGCACATGAACAGCACCGTCACCGGAACCGCCACCAGCACGCCGCCGGAGCAGAACATGGTGTAATTCTTGGAAATCTGATCCTTGTTCAGCCAGTCATACAGGCCGACCGCCACGTTCTTCCCCGCGGAGGTTCCGAAGGAAATGTACCTGGCAAACACATAGTCTCCCCAGGGGCCCATGAAAGCCGTCAGGATCGTATAGATGACGATGGGCTTGGAAAGCGGAAGAATGATCTTGTAGAGCACCTGCGCCCTCGTTGCGCCGTCAACGCGGGCCGCCTCGTCCAGCGACATGGGGATCGTGTCAAAGAAGCCCTTGGAAACATAGTACCCCATGCCGGAGGAAGCGATATACACCAGGATCAGGCCCGGAACCGCATTGGCCTGGGTCATGCCGAGATCCTTCAGCACGCGGTACAGGATGATCATGGACAGCATGCCCGGGAACATCCCCAGGATCAGCATGATCCGCATCAGCGGCTGGCGCATCTTGAAGCGGAAGCGGCTCAGCGTGTAGCTCATGCAGAGCACGATGATCGTCTGGAACACCGCCGTGACCAGCGCGGCAATGAAGGTGTTCAGATACCAGCGGGGAAAATCCGTCTCAAACAGGCGGGTGTAATTGTCCAGTCCCCACTGCTTCGGAATAATGTATCCCACGGGGCCGGTGCCTTCCACCCGGAAGGACTGCAGCACGATGCACACGAAGGGAATCAGCCAGACGACGCTGATCACGATCAGCAGGATATGGATCGCCGTATTGCTGATCGCCCGGGAGGTCCGCAGGCCCATGTGGCGTTTCATCGTCGATTCACTCATCAGCGGAAATCCTCCTCATTCTTGATACTGGGCAGCAGATTGTAAACGATCAGGGAAATCAGCGCGACCACCACAAACACCAGGATACCGATGACGGATGCCAGATAATACTGGGTCTCCGCGCCCATGGTAATCTTGAACAGCCAGGTGATCAGCAGGTCCGTATAGCCCACGGTGCCCGCCGCGGAGGAGGCCGCCGGATTCGTCGGCGCACCGCCGGTCAGCAGATAGATCACGTTGAAGTTGTTCATGTTCCCGGTAAAGCTGGTCAGCAGGTAGGGACCGGTCACGAACAGCATATACGGCAGCGTGATTTTCCGGTACTGCTGCCATCCGCTGGCCCCGTCGATCTTGGCGGATTCATAAAGATCCGCCGGGATGTTCATCAGGATGCCGGTGGTGATCAGCATCAGATACGGTATTCCGATCCAGATATTGATCAGGATCACGGTCACCCGGGCCCAGGTGGCCTCCTCCCAGAAGGGCAGCGCCTTGGTGATCAGCCCCAGATCCATCAGCGTCGTATTGATGATGCCGTTCTTGGCGAACATCTTGGATACATACAGCAGGGAGATGAACTGGGGAATCGCGATGGTCAGTACCAGAATCGTGCGCCAGCCCTTCTTGAACCGGATGCCCTTCTTGTTGATGGCCATGGCCACGAACATGCCCAGGAAATAGTTCGTGAAGGTGGCAAAGAACGCCCAGATCAGCGTCCAGATCAGCACCTCGCCGAAGGTGGCCGCATAGGACTGCGTACCGGCTCCGCCGGTCACATCCCAGGAGAGCATCGTATTGAAGTTGTCCAGCCCCACCCAGGTAAACAGCGCATTCGTATATCCGTTGTGCGCGCCGTCATAGTTGGTGAATGCCACCAGGATCATGAAAAAGATCGGCAGCACGGTAAAGATCAGAATGCCCGTGACCGGCAGTGCCAGCAGCGTCTTGTGGAACTGATCGTCCACGATGCTGTGCAGATCTTCCTTTCCGCTTTTGAGCGGCTTTCCGGAGGCCAAAATCTTCTCCGCCATTTTGTTCTGCCGGATGTTCACCCGCCAGGAATAGATGAAGGCGATGATGAAGAAAATGGTCAGCACGCCGTACAGCAGAATCTGGAAGGAATTATCGTGATAGGTGGTCACGTACACGTCGTAGATTTCATTGTACTCCTTGCCGGGGCCTTCCGTTCCCAGCGTCGGCAGCATGCTCAGCCATTTGCCTCCGGAGAGGATCATGTAGCCGATAAACACGATTTCAAACAGCAGGAAAAGAATGCCCCGCAGGATCTGACCCCTGGCCAGATTGCCAAACCCCATGACAAAAAAGGATGTTTTCGTTTTCCAGTCCCCGTGAACAAACGTGCTCCCGATGTCCTTCAGCTCCCGGCCGACAGCTTTCAGTCCCTGCATCAGCAGCGTCCAGAGCTTCATGAAGAAATGGGCAATGCCCAGGGGAATGGAGACAAAGAACTTTTTGAGCCTGTACAGGAACTTCTGTCCCTTCGACAGCTTCAGAAATTCCAGATCGCTGTACTGTTTCATTCCGGCCTCCGCTCCTTTTTTTACGAAGACGGCCGGAACCAATCATCATTGGCTCCGGCCAGGTGTTTCACAATTCAGTCTCCGCCGGATCCGCAGGGATCAGCGGCGCTTCATTGTTCAGATGATATCTCTCAGTTCTGCGCGATGGTGATGGCAGTGCCGTCCCAGGTCACGGTATAGTTGCCGGGAGCCAGGAAGACGATGTTGTTGTCGCCGATATCCTCGCCCAGGTCCTGAATCAGTTCCTTGCCCTCGGTGACCTGCTGGAAGCCCTTGTCGGTGTCCCAGCTGCCGGGATTGACGATCCGGCCGCCCATATAGTCGCTTTCCGGAACGTCCAGCGTCACGGCGCCGTCCTTCAGGTAATAGGTTTCTTCCTGATCCGCATTGTTCCAGCCGTTCCACGCGCCCACGAAGAGCAGGGCGGAACTGTCCAGCGTGAACAGCTCGGCGATCTTGTTGTAGTAGTTGTCCAGCGCCTGCTGCAGGCCGGCATCGTCCGTCGCGGCCTTCACGTCATCCGCGATGACCTTGGCGATATCCCACCAGGAGCCATGGATCTGGCCCTGCGGCACGGAGTAGGGAGACTGGGCCAGCAGCGCAGCCAGACCGGCGTTCGCCTGAACGGCTTCCGCCTGCTGATCCACCAGGTTGGAGGGGCCCCATGCGCGGGCTTCAAACCGCTCCATCTGGCACTTCTCGCCGCTCAGATACTGAGCCAGACGATGGGTCACACCGCCCTTGAGCGGATCGACCTGCGGCTTGACGCCCATCAGCTTGCAGCCATTGAAGGAGCCCAGGTGATATTCCTTGCCGTCCACTTCGAAGGAGGGCAGATCCGCAACGCCCAGGTTGTCTCCCAGGATTTCCTGCGCCGTCACGAAGTCCCACGTTCCGCTGACCACGATGGCCGCGCCGGAATTGAACTCGTTCACGGAGGAAGCGCTCAGATGGAAGGGAGAATCCACCAGCTTCTTCATGCCCTTGACAGCCACCAGACCGTTGGCGCTGTTGAAGGTATCATCCACGGAAATGAAGTTGCCTTCGTCATCCGTGGTCCAGTTGGAATGGCAGCCGGTCGCAAAGAAGAAGGAAGCCGCGTACCAGGCGGAGGTGTTCATTTCGAAGGCGAAATACTTCTGCGCCGCCTCGCAGTCCGCGATCAGCTTCTCCAGGGAGTCCACATCCTCCTCCGGAATCACGCTCTTGTCATAGTACATGAAATATCCGTTGTCCGCGGTCAGCGGATAGGCATACAGCACATCGCCGGACTTGGCCGCCGCCACAACGCCCGCCGCGTTGGCCGCTTCAACCGTTTCGGAGGCCTTCACGCCCAGGGAATCCAGCGCGCCGGCCTGCACCAGACGGGCGAACTGGTCCTGCGCGAAGCAGAAGATATCGCCGCCGGCTTCCACGTCCGTAATCATCTGCGTCGCCGCATCCGATTCGGAAACCGCTTCGATGGTCGCATTGATCTTGATCCCGTCGGTATTGGTGGCATTGTAGTCATCCACCTGCTTCTGGGTCAGGTCCTTGATTTCCTCCGCCACCCACAGGGTAACGTCATACTCGCCCGCAAAGGGCTGCTCGGCGGAAGCCGTCACGCACAGGGACAGTGCCATGATCGCCGCCAGAACGATCGCCAGGAATTTTTTCATGAGAAAACATCCTTTCTTATTATTTTTGTCGGAACACAGACGGGCAACAGACATCCCTGCCCATTGTCCGCCTTATTCCGTTCAAATTCGGAAATATTGTATCGCCTGTCTCTTTTTTTGTCAACAGAAACTTTTCCTAGCATCCTTATTTTTCAACATTGGTAACGTTTCCGGCGCGCGGCCCTTTTCCGATGTTACTCCACCACCGCATTCAGCATCGCATCGTCGATTTTACCCCATGCGCCGTTCCCTTCCCCGGCGCATTTCACATAGACACCGACGGTCACTTCGCTCCCGGCCGGATGATCGAAAGCCGTAACCCGGCCCGTGTCCCAGTTGCCGTATCCGCTGATCGTCATCGGACAGGTGCCCACCGTTTCCCCGTCCACCTTCGCATAGGCATAGATCTCCGTTTCCCCGCAGTCGCCCCCCATGATGGATACGGAGAACTTGAACCGCCCTTCCGGCAGATCCGTCACCGTCTGCTCCACGGTAAACTCCACGCTGTTCTTGGCCGCGCTCCAGAAATGCATATGCTTCGATCCGGTCAGCGAGTCCGTTTTCTTGTCCTCCACATACAGCTCGTCCGCCTTCTTCAGGTCCGTAATCCGCCAGGCGTCTCCGCCTTCCTCGAAGCTGTAATCCTGCAGATAATTGTATTCAATCATGGAAACGTAGCATTTCGCGGCCATCCCGCCGGCTTCTCCCGCAATCTCATAAACCGCCGGGCCTGAGGCGTGCATCCGCTCATTCTCCTCCTCCGTCAGGTTCCAGACCACCGGAACCGGCTGCCGGCTGTTGTCCGTCATCACTGCGTTCACGGTTTCCGGCAGCTGAAGCGGCATCGCCAGGTCACAGATCACCGTCGGCTCCTCCAGCGCGTCCGCCTTCAGCTCCGTTTCATTGCCCTCCCGCATCATCCGGAATACCTTCAGGGATTCCAGCGGTTTTCCCTCCGCGTCAAAGAAGGCCTGATTGTCCACCGCGCTGCCGCCGTAGTATTTCCCCGCATCGTCCGGATCGTAGACCGCGGCATAGCTGGAGGCCCAGCCGGAGCCGTACTTTTCCCAGATCTCATGGTTTTCCTCCCAGGAGCTGCGGCCAACCGTGATCCACGCGCCTTCCCAGTAGCAGACGCCGATGCCTGAGGGCGTGCCGTTGACCACCGTATCCGTAATGTTCCGGATGGCGTTGGCCTGGCCCTGAACGGTGAAGGGGTAATCCTTCACGATCCCGCCGCCGCCCCCGATCGTGTTCCCGGAAAAGTCCGTATCCTCCTCCGTAAAGGCATAGGAGGTTTCCATGACCATGACCTTCTTGCCGTAGGTTTCGGCAATTTCCGTCAGAATCGCGGAAAGGTTCTCCAGCGTGCCATGCCAGTAGGGATAGTAGGAAGTGCCGAATACGTCGTAGTGAATGAGGCCGTTCTTTTCATAGTAGGCCAGCTTGCTGGCATAGGTCCGGTAGCTGTCCGCCTTTTCCGGATTTGCAAAATGCACCGCGATCAGCGCATCCGGGTACACCTCCCGCACGCCCCTCGCTCCCGCATCCATGATATAGGCGATGTTCATCCAGATCTTTTCGCCCGCCAGCCGCCCGTTCGTTTCATTGCCGACCTGCACCATGCCGACATCCACCCCGGCGTCCTTCAGCTTCTGCATGCAATCCCGGGTATACTGATAAACCGCCTCCCGCTTCTCGTGGATATCCGTGATGTTCTTCCAGGCCCGGGGCACCATCTGCTTGGACGGATCCGCCCAGAAGTCGGAATAATGGAAATCCACCAGCAGCTTCATGCCGCAGGCCGTCGCCCGCTTTCCGATCTCCACCGCGGCATCGATATCGCAGTTGCCCCCGCCGAACCCGCGCCATTCCGCATCGTACGGATCGTTCCATACCCGGACCCGGATATAATTGATGCCCTGAGATGCCAGAATCCGGAACAGATCCGTCTCGTTTCCGTCAAAGTCGAAATAACGGACCCCGCTCTTTTCCTCCGCCAGCACGCTGGAAACATCCATGCCGAAGATGAAATCCTCCGGCAGATTTTCCACCTTTTTCACGTACAGGGAGCTTGCTTCAGCCGTTTCCGCCCCGGCCGTCACCGGCAGCACGGGAATCAGGCTCAGCAGCAGAACCAGGGATACCAGCATACGCAATTTCATGTTTTCCGCCTCCCGCTTGATGTTTTTTGTTTCAACCGTCCGGCTCACTCCGCCCCGAGGAGCAGCTCCGCCGCCTTTTCCGCGAGCCCGTCCTCCAGATGCCGGGAACCGGCGCCCAGCATCATCCGATACGTTTCCGGCTCATAGATCAGCCAGTTTCCGGCCGCGGACAGCCCCGTCTCCGGATCGTGCACGCATTTTCCCTCCTGCCCCGGCAGGAACCATTCCCCATAATCCGCCAGATGCGATTCCGGCACGATATACAGATCCGCGCTCCGGAGCTCGTCCGATCCGAAGAGCGCATAGGTGAAGGGCCGGATCTGCACCTTCCGGATCGGAGAAGGCAACTGCTGCTCCAGCCGGTCCGCCAGCTCCGCGCCCCTTCGGACCGTTCCGTCCATATAGATCATGATCTTGTTCTCCGGCGCGGCATCCGTCACGCGGATGAAAATAAACCCGCCGATCAGGCCCGCCGCGATCATCCAGGCCAGCAGGCCGGGAATCATGATCCGGATCCGCCGAACTGCCCGCAGGAGGCGAACCGACGGCGCCTCCCGGCCCCGGGGTGCGGGGTCGCCTCCGTCGGGCAGTTCGATTCCCGTCAGATACCGGTGGGCGGTTTCCGCCCGGAGCTGCGTTCCTTCCTTCGGCATGAGCGGAAGCAGATCAGCGTCCATGTTCAGCGAAAGGTCCTCCGCTTCCCCGTGCAGGATCACCTTCCGCACGGGCACGCTTCGGGGAATCCGGAAAACCTCCGACGAGATGTTCAGCCGCCCCTCACAAACGGTCTTTTCACCGCTTTCCAGGCGCTGCAGGTGCTCCGCCCGGGCTTTCGCCGGAAGGTATCCGCACACGATCAGCAGGATGCCGATCCAGCCCAGCAGCGTCATGCTGCCCAGGATGATCCACAGCATGACGGACGCATTGCCCGTGCGCACATTCAGGAACAGCACCGTCAGCAGCACCGCCGAGCACGCGGCCAGCGCAATCACGACGATCCGGAGATGTTCCGCCCTTTTCCGAAGCCGCAGGCTCTCCTGCCCCGCATACAGATTCTTCATTGCGCCATCCGTCTTTCAGTTCGTTTTTGATACAGCGATTATACCGGAATCGGAAATGATTTTCAACGTCCCGGCCGCTCCGTTGAACAATCCCGCCCCCGCATGGTATAATGAACGCCGACAGTCACGGAAAAGCGGAAAGGGGAATAGCGGATGGAGAAGACGATTTATCTGGCCGGCGGTTGCTTCTGGGGCATGCAGAAGTTCATGGATCAGTTTGACGGCGTGATCCGCACGGAGGTCGGTTATGCCAACGGGCCCGATCAGGCACCCAGCTATGAGGATGTCTGCCATGACAGCGGGCATGCGGAAACCGTCCGCGTCGATTATGATCCGGAAAAGACAACGCTGACGGAGCTTCTGCATTTTTATTTCATGGTGATCGATCCCCTGTCCGTCAACCGGCAGGGGCATGACGAAGGCATTCAGTACCGGACCGGCATCTATTATACGGATCCCTCCCAGCTGCCGGAAATCGAAGCAGTCTGGGCGGAGGAAGAAAAAAGGGCCGGCGCGAAGCTGGCCGTGGAAAAGCAGCCGCTTGACAATTTCTTCTCCGCGGAGGAATATCACCAAAAGTATCTGGACAAGAATCCGGGAGGGTACTGCCACATTCCCCCGCGCTTTTTCAGCATCCAGTAATCCTTCATGCGAAGCAGACAGATCATACAGGGATAACGAAACAAGAATGAATACGCGAAGCCTGAACCGGGAGATTCTGGATATCGGCGTGCCATCGTTTCTGGAAACGCTGTTTACCACCTTTGCGGCCATCATCGACTCCAAGATGGTCGCCGTGATGGGCGTTTCAGCCATTTCTGCCGTTTCTGTAACCAATCAGCCGCGGCTTTTCCTTTTCAGCATCTTCTTCGCGATCCAGACGGTGACCACCAGCCTCGTGGCCAAGTATTCCGGGCGGAATGACCGGGAAGCGGCCAACCGCGTGTTTGATCACGCGCTGAAGCTGGTGGTGATCCTATCGATCGGGCTTGGGCTGATCTCCGTCCTGCTGGCCGAACCGATCCTGAGGCTTTTTTCCGGCCAGAAGGACACGCTGGAGAGCTCCGTGATCTATTTCCGGATCGTGATGGCCGGAACGGAAGAAGCGTCTTTTCCGTCTCTTGCATTTTGGCCTGAAATCGATATAATGGAAGCAGTCATTTGGAACATGGATTCCGGGGAGGGCTCGCAATGGAAACAGGTGTGGTGGTGGCAATTGCCGTCGTTCTTTTTGTGGCAATCTTTGCTGTGCTGATCTGCATCTTCTCATCGGTCAGCGCCGTCAGCGGAATCAAGCACACCCAGGATGATGACTCCGAGGCATAATGCTGCTGCATATGTTGATTTTGAAAGGGATCCGCGATCAGCGGATCCCTTTTCTGATTTCATCCAGCGTCCGGCCGCTGGCTTCCGCCAGCGCGGCCAGATCGTCATATTCCGCCTTCCGGCGCTCCACCCCCATGCCGGATGCCGTTTTCATCCGGATCGGGCCAAACTCCGAATCCACGGTTTCGATGCGCCGCTCAAGCACGTACCGGCTCATATCCTGCCGGCGGATGCCCAGGGTGGTGGTATGCTTCATCATGACCTCCGCCAGGCGGTCCGCCTCATCCGGCAGACAGATGACGCTGAGCAGCACCCCCGGCCGGGATTTCTTCATCCCGATCGCCTGGGTATACGCATCCCGGGCGCCGGCCTTGAGCAGCTGATCCACCGCAAAGCCGATCTCCTCACCGGTCATGTCATCCAGGTTGCACTCCAGGCGGGTGATGCGCTCCCTTTCGCCTTCGCTTTCTCCCAGGAAGGCGCGGACGCAGTTGGCACGCTCGAAGTCCTTCTTCCCCATGCCGTATCCGATGGCCGCCGC